>NFZC01004481.1_pt1 | contig 27616 bp, 11 predicted proteins | sample 1095391 | NCBI WGS metagenome assembly NFZC01 (sample SAMN03609890, study PRJNA323583) | gut metagenome | isolation source: feces | host: Rattus norvegicus | place: Denmark: Riget | collected 2013
AATTTTTAGACACAGTTGCAAATTTATAAATATTTTTTATCATTTACATTTCTATTTTAATTAACAATTTTATTACTACCAAAAAGAAAAGCCCTTAGAGTAGATTAATTTCTACTTTAAGGGCTTCTTTTTTTTAATTATTTCAATACCTATTTCTAGTATTATTTTATTCTATAATTACTTTACCATTACTATCTAATTTACAACCATTTGGATATTTAATATTAATATTTTCAATAAAGAAATCATAATTACCTTTAAATAAAAGATTATGATTAACTATATAAAGAGATTTTTTAGTAGTTTTTGATAATAATGATAAAGAATCACCGCCACAAGGATGTTCAACACTAGGTCTTGTAAGAATATTAATACCTTCTATAAATGATTTTTCACTAACATTGTAATAATTATTAAAATCTTTATAACTAATAATAATATAATTAGAATTATATTTAAGTTTATTAATTATGTATAGATATATACGTAAAGCTATATGGTTCCAACCTATTGAAATAAAACTTATAGCCGTTGATGTAGCACAATAATCCCGACCTACTATTTTGTTGGTTATAAGTTTATATTCTTTATTAATAGCTTGAATACTTAATGTTATTTCTTTATTACTTTTTTCACAATCTGTTGAAAATGGAGTAGGAAGCATATCTTCTACTGCTTTTGCTTTCTTTGTTAACTCTTTAGTATAAAACTTTTGAGCTCTTATTTCAAATCTTGGCATAACTTTATTTTTTTAATCATTAAATAATCATTTTAATTATTTACAAATGTAATATTAAGTTTATCATATTCATTAATTGTTGTTTTAAAAAGTGTTAAACCTTACTTGTAGGTAAGAAACATAGTTAAAATAAGTATTAAACCTTACTTGTAGGTAAGGTTGTTAAAATATAACTAATTGATTATCAATCAATTAAAGCCTTCTTCTATCTTATAGATATAGGCTTTAATTGATTGAATCATTTATAATACTATTTTATTCATTCATTATAAATTCAGCAATATCTTTAGTAGGAATAATACTTAGCATGTTCTCAGTAAGTTTATAATATTTATTATTTTGGTCTAATCTATTAAGTCTTTGAATAGCTCTATAAATAGGAATTTGTCTGCCAATTATAACTTCTAATTTATTTTCTCCACGATATTGACCAGTTGTATAATCAGGATTAAATTCATCACTATTAATAATATATTCTGCGACAAAACCTAACGTTCCAAATATATCTTTAAAAGAACTACCAATAGCAATAGGACTTGACCAAAGTTTATCAAATTCAGATACTGCTCCGATATTATACATAATTGTTTCAGAACTTAATCTATCTGCTTGATAAAGAGCAAGATTACCAATAAATTGTAAAGTTTCATCATCATCATCAGCTCCTAATAATAAACAACTAGCAGCAATACCTCCAATTAATCCATAAGTAATACCCATTAATTCACCTAAAGCTCTACGTAAATTAGCTCTCTCTGTAAGACTCATTGTAGCATAATTGAATTTATAATTTAAGAAAGTATTAATAACACTTCTACAAATTTCTTGAATAGCTACTATAAATTTAGCATTTTCATCATTATTTTTAATTCTTTCTTTTATATCACTAAATTCAGTAGTAGCAAAATTCCACATACTGACGTAAAATCCTTTTTCAGTTGTTTCTCTACTTTCATTATAATAACCATTAATTCTCCATCTTTTAAGAGCACCTGTATAAATATGTTTATGATATTGCATTGCTATACCTCCCCAAAATTGAGTACTTTCAATACTAGCACCGCCAAGTTTATCATAAACACCATGAATCTTTTTATTAACAGATACTACTTTACCTTTAAATCCAGCAAGTAATTTAAAGTTTAAAGGACTATCTTTTTTAATTTGAGCATAACCATTAACTAATTCAAATTGGTCTATTACTTTAATTTCTTTTTCAAATCGTTCTTTAGCATTTTTAAGCATTTCTTTACGAAGTTCATCATATTTATAAGCTAATTCTTTATTATTAAGACTTCTTAAAAAATCAGTATTAATATCATGTTTAAACCAATGATAATCTTTTAATTTATTCTTATCTTCTTTTATATTATTAATAAATTTATTATAAAGGTCTAAATAATCTTTATTTTCTTCTAATACTTTTCTCATTGCAAGATTTTCTATATCTCTAGTATAATTATGAAAATCTCCAATTTTAGTTTTACCATTAATAGTATAAATTCTATTACTTAACATCATAGTAATCATTGCAGTATTTTGCATAAAATGTTCACTAGCACTTTGTGGAGCATAAGCATAATTTTTAAGTTTATCAATAAATTCAGCAGCATTTGCTTCAGATAAATTTTTATCTATTCCATTTACACCTGCATAATCGACAATACCCATTAATTTAATGATAGCATCTGTTAAATCAGTAGATGTATCTTTATTCATATTAAGAACAAAATTAGGAACAGATTTAAGATAATAATTAAATTTAGCTTTTTCCCAATCTTTTAAATCAAAATATTCGCCTGCAAATCTTTCCATAAATATATTAACACTACCTGTTAAAATATTACCAATACCTCCAGTAATATTAAACATCATATATTTAGAACTAGCAATATTTTGTAAAATAGAAACAGTTTTACTATATTTACTTTTACTTTTATATTCGTCAAATAATAATCGTTTAGACCATACTTCTACCATTTTTATAGCATGTTCTACTTCTATTTCTTTATATGCTTTTTTATCTTTAGTACTAAATTTTTTATCTTGTGCTAAATTACCAAATCCTGTAACTTTATAACCTTTATAATATTTTCTAAGAAATTCAAGTAAATAATAAAGTTCTATTTTACATTCAGCTTTAGCATTAGCGTCAATAGCTCTATTAATAAATTCTTCAAATATAGCTTCATAATTTCTATCTATTAATTTAACATCAAGTTGTTTATTATATTCAGTTATTTCTTCATTTTGCTTTTTAATTTCTTTTACATAATTGTTATATTCTTCATCAGTTTCGGTTATTCCTTTTTCTCTTATTTTTATAGGTTTTTTATAAGTATTATCTTTAAGCATTTCTAGCATTGGAATATTAGCATTTCTATAATATTCATAACCTATATTATCAGACAAAGTTCTATCATTATCTACATTTGCTGCAAAACCTACAAAGTTACCAACAGCTTTAATTGTTCCTTCAAACCCTCCTTTACTTTTAGCTTTTCTAGGAAACTTACCACTCATTATAAATTTGTTAGCAGCAGGATTATCTTTAGTAAGAGTAAGCATTGTTTGTTGCATTAACTCTCTATATTGTTTTTCATATTCATTTGCAGGGTCTTTTTTATCATAATTTCCACTATTATTATAAGTATTAACTCCATTATAATTATTATTTTCAACACCAGGTAAAGGTTTACTTACAGTATTATCATAATTAGCTTGATAAAATTTAGCATTATTTCCATATCCTGTATATTCAACAGTAATCCATATACGAATAGGTTCTAATTCACCAGTAATAGGATTAAAAATATGATTAGCTTCTTCCCATTTAGCGTATTCTTCTTCCCCTTTTAATTGAACTTGTTTTCTAGCTTCCCAATAATATTTAGTTGGTATAAATTTAATATGTTCTTTAATATATTTAATAGCTTCTTCTCGTTTTTTATCAATATAATCTTCATTTATAACATTACCATTCTTATCAGTTTTTGGTCTAATATAACCAAATATTTTACTATTTGGAGTATTTTTATAACCAATAAATAATCCATCTACAAAATCTTTTTCATTAGCAATAGTTTTCCAAGCATTATAATATTCAGTTCCTTTTTGTTTAGCATTAGATTCATCAATAATCCATTGAGGTTTATCAACAGGAAATTCAACTTCATTAGCAAGAAATGCTTTAACTTTATCTGATTTTGTACTTTTAAAATTATCTAATTGGTCATATAATTTACTTAAAGTTCTTATTTCATCAATATTAAGTTTAGATAATAATACTTTACCATCATTATCTAAAGCTTTAATCATTATTTTATTAATATCTTTAATAAGTTTTTCTTTATTTGGATTACTAACAGATTCTCCAAAATTATCATAAAACTTTTTACTATAAATTCTTTCATCATTACTTCTATTTCTAATTAATCTACTTTCAGCACGTTTTACATCATTTTTATATTTAGTTTCTTGTTCGTTTTTGATAGCTTCTATTTGTTTATCATTAAATAATAATCCATTAATAATACCATTAGAATCATAAACATCTTTTATTGTAGAAATAATAGATTTAAATTGTTTATTAGATTTTTTACCACCAATAATAAAAAAACTATCTCTAATTTTATTTTTAATATCTTTATCTATATCAAATATAGTATTTTCATTTAACCATTCAACAGCATTAACATATTCATCGTTTTGCATTAATAGTTCTTCATTAGTAATTAAATGACCTCTAGAATCAAATTTTCTATATTTATCAATAATATCAATATAATGTTGAAGCTCATTTTCAAAACCAGGTCTAGCTATTCTAGTAAAATATCTTTTTTGAATATTTTCTTTTTCTATTATAAATTCATCTAATAATTTAGCTCTTTGATATGCTACTCCAAATTTAAGTTCTCCTGTATTATAATCATAAGTATCTCTCATTGAAGCTATTTTAGCTCTAATATCTTTTAATTCTTTTTTATCAGCATCAGTTCTATTATTTTTAAATTTTCTAAGAATATCATTTCTTCTATCAATTAATTTTCTATATTCAATATAATAATCAATAATATTATCTCCCATTAATAGTTCTTGATTATTAATTATATCTGTATAATATTGATTAATATATTTTTGATTAGTATTTTTAGTAAGCCATTTATCTAATTCAAATTTAGCTTTAATATATTCTTTGCTATTAATACCTTTTTCTTTAGCTTCATTTAAAGCTTTAATTTTATCAACATAATCAGTATAAAACTTTTCATCAACAGTACTAACAAATTTACCATTTTCATCAACAATATGATTCATATTTATTTCTTTACCAGCTTTTTTAGCATCTTCTTTAATTTTATTCAATTTACGTTTAATTTCATTAGTCGTTTCTTTACCTTCAAAATTACGTTGATGTACTAAATCATTAACATGTTTAAGAACAACTTGAATAATAGGTATTGATAATTCTTGTGTATCTTGTATCATACTATCTAACCAAGAAGCGTCTTTAGTTATATAACTAACAATATCACCAAGATTACTATCAAATATTGGATTACTACTTTCAGCTTGGAATATTTGAATTGCTACAATATTAAACGCTTTTTTAATTTTATCATCATTAGCAATATTATTTATTGTATCTTTAATAGTATTAATATTTCTCTTTGTAAAATCATCAATATTATTAGTAGCAATTTGTTTAATTAATGGGAAGTTATTACCAAATGTACTAGCACTTAATATTAATTCAATATATTGTTTTCTTATATTTTCATCTTTCTTAATCAATTCAATAGTTTTTTCATCAAGAATATCGTGAGATTCTCCTAATTCATCAATATAAAAATTATCAATTTTATCTCTTAATTCGATTGCTTTAGAAGCATAATAAGTAGTACTTCTTTTAATTATATCTAACGTTCTTAAATTAATATCAGAAATTAAATCAACATCAATATTATATTCCATAAAATCATTTAATACTCTAACAGCTTCTTTATCTGAGAATACTTTTGCTCTACCTTTTATATCAACTACAAATTGATGAGATAAAGTATTAAAGTCAGAAATATCAGATTGTTGTTCTATATTAGTATCAATAGAACTTAAATGAATATCACTAGGGTCAACTGTAACTTCTTCTGCTTTAGTTTCTTTATATTTTTGTACATAATATATACCATCTAATGATTTTAATCCTTTATCTTTAGCATCTTTTATAGCTTCTAATGCTTCATTTTCAGATATTGTTTTATTATTTAGATTTTTAAATTTAACTCTTTTAATTAAATACTTTTGAGGAGTTCCATTTTCATCATAAATAATTTGTTCAGAAAATATATTAGTATTTTTAAAAGCATTTTTAACTTCAAAACTTCCATTATGTATCCAAACATTATTAGTATTAGGATTAGCAAAAGCTTTATTAATTTTATTAATCATTTGTTTTGTAGCACCATCTTTAACATTAATCAAATAAGTATTATTAGTAGGAACTACGGTTTCATTTTGTTGTTTAACATTTTTAGCTTTATAAGATTCTATTACTTCTTTATTATATAATTCATTATTAGCTTCTTTTAATCTACTAAACGGTATATTATTATTTCTACTTTCTTCAATTAATCTTTCGTAATAAGCATAATTAGGATATTTATTATTTTTATTATTAACACTAAATTCACCATGTTCGTTAGGTTCCAATTTATTCATTGGAACTAAATAAATAACTTTATTATTTTCTACTTCATATTCTTTTACTTTATATAAAGTTATTTTATTATTATTAGTAATATTAATATATCTACTATTAAGATAATATAAAGATTTATTATCTTCTGATAAACCCTCTCTTATAAGTTTCATATCTTTAAGAGTTTCTAAACTTTTATCAGCAGTAGATAACATATACATTCCTTTACCATCAGCAACAGGATATATATTAGGTTTCTTATTTTTATATCTGATTCTATATGTAGGAATTTGTTTTATATTACTATGAGAACGAATATAATCTTCATAAGTATTATTAGCTAATAAAACTTCGTTATTAATACTATTTACAACATTTTTAATACTATCTATAATACCAGTTCCTCTATCTTCAATACTTTTATATAAAGCATCGTTTTTAATAATTTTACTAATATTACCTTTTCTAAATTGATAACCTTCAACAACAAAAGCATATTTAATAATATCAATCATTGTTAATCTAATTAAAGGATTATTATTATCAAATGCTGTTTGGAATAAACTATAAATAGTTTCCATATCTTGTTGTTGGTCATCAAATGTAATATTATGCATAGATGCTCCAGTTTTTCTTATTTGTCTTTCATCATAAAGATTAACTTTAATATAATTAAAAATACTACGTTCAGAATCTAATAATCTACTTTGAATAAAATGTACTTTTTGACCTGGAGTAAGTTTATTAAAAGCTTTTATTTCTTCAGCTGTTGGTTTATTTATATTATCTATATTAATATCATAATCAATAGAATATCCATATCCATAAATACGAGCAAGCTCTTCATTGTTCCATACCTTTACGGGGGAACTATCTTTAGATTTTAAATTATTTATAGATTCGTCAATATCTATTTCTATTTGATTATTTTTATTAAGTTTAATAGGATTTGTTAGTATATTACATGATTGTTTATATAATGAATCTAATATATATTTCTTAAAATCAGTATATAATTTTTTATCAACTCTACCACTAATAAAACTTTCTATATAATTAATACTATTAACAAAATTTTTCCGTTCTGTATCAAATAAATTACGATTAATTATAATACTAGGTACAGTACTATATTTCATAAAAGCATTTAAACTAGGATAAGCTCCTAATTCTTTATTAGCTAAATAATATTCAAGATATATATTATAAAAATAATTACCTCGAGAATCGTCATCAACAAGTATTAATTTAGGATATATAGCATTTATTATAGCATTACCTTTTTCATCTACAATTTTATATGCTTGACCGCTTTCATATAATTCTTTAATATTATCTAATATTTTATTAGTTTCAAATATTGTTTGTTTAGCTCCAAATTTATCAGGATTAAGAACTCTAATATGATTAGAAATAATTTTACTAATTCCATCAATATAATTAAAATTAATAATAGCTCCTAAATCAAATAATAATAATTCATCTTCTTCTATTAAATTATCATTTTTAATTCTATTTTCTATATTAGGAATATTAATATTATTAACTTCTGCTTCTTCAGAATTATTAAAAGCTATACTACTATTTGGATATATATTTTTAAACTTTTCTCCATATTGTTTATTTAAAGCAGCTAATACTTCGTTTATAGAACTATAATCATTAACAAGTTCTTTATTAATTGTAATTCCTAAATCTCTAGCAATACGTTTAATAGCAACATGAATAGGATTAAATTGACCAGTAACAAATACAGATTGACTTTCATAATAAGCATCAACAATTCTTGATATACCAGGTTGTCTAATCCATAATATTGCACTATAAGCATCCATACCTATATCAAATAATGTTTTAAATGCAGCAAAAGTAAATTCATTTTCATTAGGAATAGCACCTTCTTTAATAGCATCAAGAATATGAGCAGTAGTATGTGAACTAGCTATTGTTATATATTCTCCTTCAACATTTTTATCATTTTTACTATTTCCTAATCCATAATGTTCAACCCAACCTTTATTAATATTAAATGCTTCTGTTATTAAATTTTCTTTAATACCACTATGATATTTAACTCTAATTGGAGTATTTAATCTTCCTTTAGAAACATTAAATACGCTATTTCCAGTATCTCTAGAAACACTAAATGCTTTAAGAGTAGCCCCACTCATTGCATTTCGTCTAAATCTAATTTGAGTTAATGGATTATTAACATTATATTGTATTTTATCTACTCCAAAAAGTTTATCAATTTTTTTATTAGCAGCACTAATATCATCAAAATTAGAACATGATAGATTTTCAGCAATACTACTTTTATGATTCATAATAGCAATCATGCTATCAATAATTTTATTATTTCTAGCTTTACGACTATTTTGTGCTTCTATACTTTGAGAACTAAATTCATTATAAGACATTAATCCTTTTTCAATAACAGTCGATTCTACTAATTTATTATATTCTTCTTTATTATTTATATTATTTATTTTAATACCATTATTTTTGATATAATTATTATATCTTCTTCTTATTGATTTTTCATCAGTATTATCATCAAATTCTATTTTATGAACTTTATCGTCAGAACCTAAATAAGTTTCATAAGAAATACCATAAACACTATCTACGTCAAAGTCAGAACCTGTTTGTGTAACCCATTCATCAGGAACTACAATAGTACTACCCATCCAATCTGGTAGAAAACCTACAACTTTCATTACAGCCATAGATTGTTTACCTTCTGTCGGAATACGATAACCAATACATTTTAAAACATCTTCATCAACATCTTCAATTTTAATTTCTTTAATTAAATTACCATTTTCGTCATATTGATTAAACATAGATTTAGCCCATTTAGGAAGAAGAACTTCTGCAATATTATCTTCTTTATGATAAGCTAATTCTATTCGTTTACCTTCATCGGTTTCAACAGTTTCACCTTTCTTTAATTTTTTATGTTGTTTAATTAATCCTTCAAGTCCCACACTAGTTACCTGAGCAGCGTGCCAACCTGGTAGTTTTTGTCTAGTAATAAACTTATTAAATTGACTTTGAGCAATACTTTCAATTTTATTAGCAACTATATTCATATAATTAGGCATAGTAGGTGTATTATTATTACGTATTGTAAAATAATCAATCATATTACTATCTAAACCTAATCTACTAGCTTCTCTTAATGCAGCTTTATATATTTTATTAAAATCTAAAGGACCTCCATTAACATTAATTATATTATAATCTTCATCAAATTTAATACCAAATGTTTTCATTAAAGATTCAAAATCTTCTTTAATATTTTGAACATAAGCTTTAATAAAATTATTTCTATAACGTTCAGTTTCTTTTACACCATTATCAAGTATTTTTTTCATTACTTGAATACCAGCTTTATTTTTAGCATCAATCATATGTTGAGGAATTTCTTGCTGTCTATATAAATACATATAACTAAATGGTTTTTTAGTTTCAACAGCAGCTTTAATAAATTTATCAACATCTTCTACCATATTACCGTTATTATCCCAAAAATCAATAACATCATAATTAACAGCTTTACTAGTTTCTTGAGTATTAACTTGGTCAATATCATTTTCAATCATTATTTTAGCAAGTTTACCAAGACTTGTATCTTCTCCTAAAAATTTAGGTACTAAAATAAATTCAGCATTTTTAATTTGTCTACTTACATGACGTTTTAAATCTTTATCATAATAATGGTCATAATAAAAATTCTTTTGAACTTGAATAAATTCTTCTAATTCGTTAATATTAATTTCATCAATAGTCGTAGTTTCATCAGTTAATTGATTAAGAAGTTTTTTATACTTTTCATAAAGACCCATATGTTTTAATCTACGAGCTAATTCATAAATAGTAACATAAGATTGAGCATCATTAGTTTTGGTAGTAGTTGCTTCATTTTCTCCTACACCTTCTTCGACATAACCAAATCTACTAGCAATTTCTTTTGCTTTTTCTTCATTAGTAACTTCTTTTAATTTTTCATATAATTTATTTCTATTACTAGAAGGTTTAGCAGTATTATGAATAGTAATTGCATTCCAACCTGTTCTTATTTTAACATTTTTACCACCTACAGTAATAATATCACCTGTTTCTGTAACAGATTGATTATAAGTTGCAGGATTTAAATAATCAACACCGGGATAACTAGTACCTCCAGCTTGAACTTCTTTTGTTCGTTTAAGAAATGTTTGAGAATCTTTATAATACTTTTGATTACCTTCAAATAAATCATCAAACATTATATTAGTTGCATATTGATTAAGAGCATATTCTTCTAATTCATAATCTGCAATTTTATCAATAAATTGACCATATAATTCTTTAATATCATAAACTTCATTGTTAACATAATCAACCAACCAATCATTAATAATATTTTTTAATTCATTGTCAATATCTTCAGGAATATTAAGAGGATTATTTATATCATTACTAAGACTTATGGTTTGACCCCCCGTAGAGGGTAGAGCTAATAAGTTCTTAATTCTTTTATCAATACTATTTCCATTTTTATCAACACCATAATTATTATCTAATAATGTAAAATTAAATACATTACCTCCAATAATACCTTTCTTTTTAGGATTATAATGATACCATTCAATAAGTTTTGATTTAGGTAATCTTTTAATATCTTTTTCTGCTTGTAAATATTCAAGTAATTCTTTACGAATAATATTATAATAAAGATTAAATAAAGGATGATTAGTATTAATCTTTTTATTTTTTTTATTTTTATCAATATATTCTTGAGTTAATTTATTATTAAGTTCAGAAGTTATATTAGTATAACCTCCACTAGCGTTAGATTGTTTACCTGCAAATTTTAAATCAGTAGCTATTCTATTAAATCCTTCATATTCAAATTTACAATCAAACCATACATAACCTATACCATTTTTATCAATAGTTTCAAAGCAAATTCTATTAGTACTTTCTGTTGTAATTTCATTATTACCATTAATTTTTAGTTTTTTAGGAGGATTAACTATATATTCTGCTAATTCTTTATTAGTAATTTTAATAGCTTTATATTCATTTTTAGATAGTCTATCTATTATATTTTGGTCAATACCAATAAATTTATTATATTTATCAATATTGTTTTTAACATATCTATCTAATGCTTTATTATCATAATCCCAAAAACCATCAATATTATACTTAGGCATTGTTATCATAAAGTTTTTAGGAGCATCGGAAGGAGTTCTCATTATATATGGAGCAGTAACTGCAACATTATCAGCTTTAACATTATATCGTTTATATGTTTTAGTAGGTTTAAGAAAAGCATATAATCCTAATAAATAATAGTCACCATCTGACATATTGGTATATTTAGCATTAGTTCCTGTCATTTGGTTAGTTACTCCATTAATTAAATAAGAACTAACAATAGTAGTTCCATATTCTGTCAATTCGTAATCACCATTTTCTTTTTTACGAACCAAACCTTTAATACCTAATTTTTCATCTTCAAAAATAATATTACTAAAAGTATATTCTGTACTAGGAGCTTCATCTTTATTTCTTAATCTTTCTTGTACCCAAAGATTTAATGTTTCGGGATTAGATAAAACTTTACATATATTAAATATATAATTATTATAAAGCATATCTGAACTAAGATTGCCATCAACAGTTCTAGAATTTAATTCTGCTTTACTATCACTATATTTATTTAGCATATTAGAAATTTCACCAATAGGAGAATCAATTCCAATAATCCAACTATCGCTAAATTCAGGTTCTACTAAAAGTTTAACAGTAGATTTATCTTGCTGCATTTCATCAGCAATTCTTAATCTATTATAATTCTCTTTTCTAATTTTATCTATTTCAAAATCTCTTCTTTGTTTTTCATTAGATGATTTAATAGCACTATTAATAACATTTTCAATTTGTGCTATTAATTTCTCTATATTTTCTATTTTATTTTTACTATTCTTATCAATAAAATTATCAATAGCTAAATCATTAAGACTAGGAAAATAATATCTATATAATTCTTTTGTATTTCTAATAATTTCATCTAATTTAGCTATATTAGATTCTTTAATATTTTGAGTACTTCTTCTAGCTGATTGAATTTTATTAGTACTTTCTTCTAAAGATAAACTTTTCTTATATGAATCAATTTTATCTTTAATATCATTTAATTGACTTTTTGTTTCTTCATTATTAAGTTGAATAGCAGTAGATTTAAAATCATTTCTTAAATTAAAGAACATTTTACGCATCGGATTATTAGAAGTATTACTTTGAATACTTTCAACATTTCCTTCTGGTGTAATAGTTACTTCTATACAATCTACTATATATTTATTAATATCTCTATAAACAGCGTTTGCAAAGTTTTTATCATTTAGCATATCATCTGCTAGTTTAATAAACGATGCAAAATATTGTTTATTATTAGCTCTTTCTCTAATAGCTTCAATAAATTTATCTAAATTAATCCATCCATCATAATTATTAAAAACATCAGCTAATTCTATAATACATTCTTGATATGTATGAGTTGTAACAACTCCTAATGGATTATTTTTATTTTGGTCATATACTTTCTTTTTTATTCCTTTTACTTCTACATCTTTAGTTTCAGTACTATTAAGTTTAACTAAAGTATCAAAGTAATCTTTAATATCTTTACTTACTAATTCTGTATATGATTTAACATTATTACCAAATTCCCATTGTTTTGTACTTTCATCTATTTCGTCGGTATCTAATGTATCTGTAATAACATCTTCATCGGTATCATTAGTTAATGCTTCTTTTAATTTTTCATCTTCTACATTAAAATCTTCATTAATATCAGATAATTTATTATTAGCAAATATTTCTGTCCATATATTATTATCAGCACCATATACACTTTGAACAAAATCACAATAATTTGAATCTTGTTCACTAACTTCATTATTATTCATCCAAATAATAATTTCATCTAATGGTGTTTTAATAGTAAATTTATTACCATAACTATTAGCCCTACCAACTAAAGCATTCTTAAAAGCTATTTTTGCTTTTTTAATTATAACAGAATAAAAATCATTACCTTTAAGTTCTTCTTTTTTAATCTTTTTATTTAATGCTTTAATAACATCAGCACCGTATGTAATAGCTATATTATATGCAGCTTGACTTTTCATGTTATAAATACCACTATTTGCACTAACATTTGTAGTATTATTAACACTAAATATATTAAGATTTCTATATTCTCTTATAAGTCTTTTAAGAACATTAGCATTAATTTCTTCTAAATTACTATTTTTAGCAACTTTGTCATTAAGACAATATTCTTTAAATTTGTCACTATTGATAAGTTCTGCTAATCTTCTACCATCGGCAACATTTCCATAAACAAGTTCTTTAATTATTTTATGAACTTTAGGAATATTATGAAATACAGTTGTACAATTACTCATATTTTTACTTATTTAGATTTCAGAGGCTACAAAAAACTATTTTAAGCCTTTTGTAGCCACTTTTGTTGATTTATGAACAATCCTATTCGCAAGAAAAATTAAACTCACCACGAGCCAAAGAATCATCATATCGCAAACGTTCAGAACTATTTAGATTATTGCTTACTGCACTCATGGAGGGTACACTAATACGTTCAATATTTGTATCAATAGCACTATCAAATAAATCATCAGCATTTAAATCATCATATTCTTCTATTTCTGAAATTTCTTCATCATTAATATTATTAGCTATTTCTTCTATATCTGTTTCATCAATTTCTTGAATTTCTGATTTTTCATCAGTTATTTCTTCTACTATTTCTTTTACTGTTTCTTCTTCAACTTCTTTTTCTTCTTCTTTAACTTCTTCTTTAACTTCAACTTTTGCTATATCTACATCATTAAACTTTTTAGCAAATAATTTAAATTCGTTAGCCAATAAAGTATCATCTTTAATATTATCAAATCCTAATACTTCTCTTATCCAACTTATTATCTTTTGCCATAATGTTGGTCTTTTTGTTTCAGCTTTTACTTGTTTATAATATATATTATTTAATGCTTCGTTTAAATCTTTATTTGTTAAACTTTCTACAACAAATTCTTCTAATATATATAAATCAGTTTTACCTTTATATTCTGGATTATTAGGGTCAACATATTGTTTAAGATTTGTAATATAAGATTCTTTAATATAATTATTTTTATTTATAATATCTAATAGTTCTTTATGATTATCTATATTATTAATTGCATCAATAAAAGCTTGTCTTATTTCAGTTATTTCATTAATAAATTTCTGACTTTTCATAAAACCATCTTTACCTATTCTTTCATGCAATTTTTCATGTATTAAAGTTCTTACAGCTTTATCTCTACTTTCTTTAGCTAAACTAAAATAGTTTTTATATAATGTAAATTTATTAGTTTTAGCATTATAACTAGCATAAGCATTAGTATTAGTATCTATATCTATGTCAACTTTATTAGGAAATAAACTATCATATAAAGATTTAGGAATTGGATTATTAGAACTGACTACATTTAATACAGATTCTATTGAAACATTATTAGCGTTTTTAGCAATAGAATCAATATCAACTGCCCGTTGTTGCTCTGCCATACCCTCTACGGGGGGCGAAGTTTGAATATCTTTGCTAGTATCTCTATATTCTATTTTTAATTGTCTAGCAGCTTTAGTTCCTTTACCCGAAATAAAATTACTTTCTCCATAATCAGAAGTTATTTTTTTCAATCTAATTTTACCAGCTTTGTTTTTAATAATATAATTTAAATAATTATTATATTTAATAGGTGTACTATTAAAATTAAGAGTAAAACTTCCGTCTTTATCAAATTTAATATATGAATTATTACTAGTACTTTTAGCTATATCATAACTCATACTATAAGTAGCACTAGTAAATAAATTATCCAATAATTGATTTAATTCAGTTTCAATTTCATTATTATATCCATTATAACTAACACCTTTTTTAGATTCTTCTGTAGGGTTAATAGTTATACCATTTCCTATTTCTGATGTTTTATTTTTATATTTATAAATAGTAATAGCTGGAATTTTACTTCCATTACTAGCTATAATAATTTTATCATTATATTCAATACAATTAACACCATTAATAAAATTCTTAATTCCAAATATACTAAGTAACTTATCTCTTAATTCATTATATGTTATTAATCCTTGTTGTTTAGCTTTTATTAAATTGCTTACTTCTAATCTTATATGTTGTCCAATACCTTTATTTATATCAACAACTTGTGGAATAATTTTAGAATAATGAGCTTCATTAGTTCCATTAGGAATAGCTATTAACATATTAGTTCTATTAAATCCGGCTTTGATTTTAATAGAACCTGTAACAACATCTTGAATTTCTCCACTACTAGGTATTATTTGTAAATGAAAATCATTATAATTAAAATTAGCAATAGCTTTATCTATTTCTTCAGGTTCAATATTTATATCATATAATACTTTACCAGATGTTATTTCTTTAACAGTAACTTCATAATTCTCAATATTATTATATATATCATTTGTCATTTTAAAATTATAATATTGCTTAGCAATAAAGTTTACATAACTAGCATAATTTTCATCATAATTATCATTTTCATTATAAAGATAAATATTTTTAATAGTATTTAATACAGACTTAGCGTTTTGTTTATTCTTATTTTTATCTTTATATAAATTATATAATATATTACCGAATTCGCTATTATAAAACCATATATAATCTTCATCTGTCAAATCATCTATATTATATAATAAACTAATAAATTTATTAACTTCTTCACTTCTAACACCATTAGCAGGGTTTAATTTATCAAATAATTCATCTAGACTACATTCAAATTGATTTCCGTTAATTCTTTTAATTTCATATGTTAAATTACCAGATTCGGTAATATATCCATCACCTGTTTTATTTATTTTTGGTAAATAATTAAAACCTATTTTAATATAAACAACTTTTCCATTACTTACAATAGGTGTATAAAATTCTACACCTCTAGGACTTTGTTTAATATGTAATTTATTACCTGGTTTTAATTTATCTAGGGTTATATTACCAATAACGCCTTCATTTTCTTCAAATCTAATTCCGACATTATTATCATTTTGTATATCTATATCATCTTTTTTATTAACTAATTCATATAGGTTATCTCTATTTAAATTCAAATTAAATTTATCAATTATAATAGTTTTATTAATTTTATCATTATTAATATATTCTATAAGTTCTTGATATAATTGATTAACTGTTTCAAATGTAGCATTACTTTCTTTAATAACAAACTTCATTAAGTTAATTATATTAATATATGATATTCCGTTAGATGTTATAATATTATTTTGTTCAGTATATAAATCTATTAATTTATCATAATATTTGATTTTATTTTCATCAAGTTCTGTTATAATTTTAGCAATAATTGTATCTATACTACTAAATTGAAGATTTGAATTTTTTAGTTTATCTAATATAAATCTAAAACTATTAAGTTCTTTTGGTAAATAAGTATCTATAACATCTTCTGTTAATCCTTGAGTTAATAACTCACTTTTAAAATAATTATATTGTTCATCATAAGATTTATTTTGTAATTCTTCATTTCCTTTTAATTCTTCTCTAATTAATTTATTAATAGTAGCAGTAGGATTTAATAATTCTTCTAATTCTTTAGATTCTTTCTCTAATGCGGTTGCTATACCTTTATCTATTTCTATTTCTTCATCTATTGGTGAAGCTTTAACTTGTTCACCCGTAGAGGGGAGAGCAGTAGGTTGAGCTGTTGGAGTAGCTGGAGTAGCTTCTGGTTGAGTAGTTATAATAGGTTGAGTAACTTCTTTTGTATTATCTATTTCATCTTCTTCTAAATTTAAATCTACATCTATGTTTTCTCCATTAATATTAGCTTTCGGTTTATTATTTTTTTCTTTTTGTATTCTTTTAGCAGCATTAGATATAACATCTACAACTAATTCAGAACTAGGATTAAATAAATCTAATTTCTTTTCTATATCATCTAATTCGTTTTTAACATTATCGTCTATATTAATATTTTTATTTCCACTTAAATAATCTAATATATTATTAATATTATTATTTCTAAATATATTATTTAATCGTTCTAATTCATCTTCATATAATTCTCCTTGAATAAATTTAAATTCGTTTTCTAATTCTTTTTCTCTATTTTTAATTTTATCATTAGTATCATTAATATAATTATTTAAAATAGCTAACATTCTTTCTGATTTATGTTTAGCTATCATATTTAAACCTAATGTAGAATCTATTATATCGAGTTCAGCTCTATTTTTATCATAATTTTCTACATTAGAATAATCAGTATTAAAAGTTGTTTCTGAATCATATCCAGCATCTTTTAATAATGTTTCTCTAATATTTTGTATTCTAGTTTTATTAATCTTATGTTTTAATTTATTAATTTCTTTCTTTTTAAGAGCTTTATCATTATCTTTATCTTGTTTTTCTAAATTATCTAATTCGGTTTTAACACCGTGCATAGATAATTGTCTTTCTAATTCAGCAGCTCTTTGTCTAATAGTTTCATTAGTAATATTATTAATAGTATTATTAATTTCAGTTTGATAATTATCTTTAATTTTTCTTTGTTCGTTAATAGCTAATTTATTATAAGTATTTTCTTTAGCAATTTGTGCTATAATAGATTGATTAATAACATCATTATTTGCTACTTTTTGTACTTCTTTAGAATATGTTTCATAAACATTATCCATTTTTGCAGCAATATTATCAATAAACACTTTAGATGTTTGTTCGTCTAATATATTAGTATTAGTAAAATATTGTTTAAAATTATCATCAGTTAACCATCGTTTTAATAAATCATAATTACCTTTATCGGCAGCTTCTAGTGTAAGATTAGTAATTAATCTTTCAGTTTCAGCTTCTTTCATTGCTTCAGAAGTTGCATTATCTATTTCTTGATAAACTGTATTACCATTATTATCAGTTAAAGGTTTTCCTTCTTCGTCTAATACAGGACTATCTGGATTAAAACCTTCATTTAATAATTTCATTCTATTAGCAAATTCTGTAAAATGTGCTTCTCTAGAATTAATTTCTGCAAGTCTTGCTTCTTCTGTAACATTTTTATTTTTAAGAATATATTTATTAAAAGCTTCTTTAGATTTACTAGCAATACCTTGAAAAGCAAGTCCTCCTAACCACCCCCAAAAAGCATTTTCTTGTAAATGAGGGTCTTTTAAATTATCAACAATACTACGAATTTTATATTCATTATTAATAGCATTTCTTGCTTTATCAATACCATATTGTTGTTGATAATATTGCCACCCTTCTTCAATACCTTCAGAACCAGTAGTAACTATATTTTTAATATTATTTTTAAACCAATTAGCTACTTTAGCACCTCTTGTTAATGTTGGAGTTTCCATTCCAACCAATCTAGCAGAAGATTGTATATTTTCTTGTATAAGTTTATTGCTAGCAGTTACAGATGGACTTTTAATCCAAAAGTTTTTAAGAGCTTTTAATTGAGCCATATCCATCAACATTAACCACATATCTCCTTTAAATGTATCATCTGCACTTTCACCGGCTAAATATTTAGCAATACTATCATCATCTAATCCTTTTAATTTAGGGTATCTTTCATAAAATTTTTTTCTATCTTCTTCTGTCATTGAAGATAGTTGACTTTTAATCTCATCATAAGTTTGAGTATAAACATCTCTAGCTTCAATATAATTTTCAGCAATTCTACTACCTAATGCCGTTGTTGCAATATTAGCTGTTTGTTCTCCAATTTCTCCCCACATTGCAGGTTTTCCAACAACTTTACCTGCCATTTTACCAATACCTCTTCCTAATTTACCAATACCTGCTAATTTACCAAGTTTTGAAAATGCAGTTCCGGGTATTAATAAACTTAATGTACTAGCAATACTTACAGCATTTCCTGTCCACCATCCAAAATCACTAAAATCAAAAGCTTTATCTGGATTTTCTCTATATATTTCAAACCTTTCTCTATAAGCTTCTTGTGCTTCTTCTAATGCTTGACTTATAGGATTAGTATAATCATTATTTTCATTAGTTATTAAATTATTAACGGTATTATAAGCATAATCTGCTAAATCACTAAATCCTCTTAAAGTTCCTAATACAACTTCAGAACCAACAACTTGAGCAGTTAATCTACCTAATTGTTCAAATCCACTTTGATTTTGAGCTCTTTCTTTATTAAGTTCTTCTTCTGTATTAATCGGATTTATATATACATTATAATTTGCATAATTTTTATCACCATATTTACTAAGTTCATAAGAACTTCTAGATAATATATTACTAATAATTTCTTTACTTTTATCTTCAATAGAATCTCCTACGTTATAATCTACTAAAAGGGGAGCTTCTTGACTCCCCTTCTTAGTTTTTGGATTATACTCAGGATTCTTTCTTACATTACCTTCTTGTAAAAACTTAAGTACATCCATATTAATTATTCATTAAATTATTTGTTAATCTTGATAAATAATAAGCATATAAATCATCACTTCCTCCCATTAAAGAAGCATAATATTTAGCAGTTTTATCAATCATTGCTTGAACACCAGGCATAGTTATATCAGCATGCCTTGATTTAACATAATCATAAGTTTGTTTCCAATTTAAATAATTAGCTCTAATATCTTTAGCTGTTTTATTATTAATTTGTGTCATTATTGTATTATTATCTTTATTTACTAAATTCCACATATTATTACCAACTGGCATTAATTGTATATTAGCTACTCCGGCAAAACCATAATTATCTGTTACAGAAAGATTTCTATTAGCTGCTCTATATTTATTTAAATCATTATTTGCAATAAAATTAGTATCATTTTTCCAAGCATCTACTGTTTCTGATTCAAAACCATTAACTATAATATATCTTTGTTGTTTATCGTCATCATCAGAAGCAATTGTAATAATAGGAGAAGGAGTATTAGTTCCATCACTTAATGTAGTACCAACAGTAATATCATTATTTTTAGCATTAATTAATTTACCATTTAATTTTTTTCTTTCTTCACTACTAACAATTTCTGTATATCTATTATCATCATCAACAGCAAATACTTTTTTCTGACTAAAATCAATACCTCTTAAACTATTTTTTATTTTATCTTCTTCTATTTCTACTAAAGCTTTATAATCACTTGGTTTTAATTCTCCATTTTGAAATTGCATTTGTAATTCTACAATTCTTGGATTCCCAGCAGGTATATATTCAACAGAATTAATTAATTTACCACCATTTAAAACTTTATCAGAAATAACTTTAAGACTATCTACAAAACTTATAAACCTACCAAAAACATCATCGGGTTCATTAGTAGGATTAATAAGTTCTGAATCATATTTATAATCACCTACTATATTTCCGTTATTATCGATTTTAAAAACTGCATCCCCGGCATTTGAATTAAAACTATTTTTAATTACCGACCAAGCTTCGTTATACCATTCTCTAGTTAAATCGTGTGCATTAGTCGAAGCTTTAGCGAAACTATATAAAGATTTAATATTATTTTTATCTATTTCAAAATAATGTTTACCATTACTATTAATTCCTCTTTTAATACCTAAAGATTTTAATTTATCAATACCACCTATTTGATTAATAAATTCATTAACTCCATTTTCAGATTCAAAAGTTTGTCTAATAGATTTAACATTAGCATTAAGTTTTACACCAAACAAATCATTTATTAAATTACTATATTTTTCTTTAATACCATAATCATCATCTTTTAAATCCCCCATTGATATAATAGTATTATAAGCATCAAACTTATCAGCATCTTCAGGAGACATTCCTTCTTTTAATTGATTAATATATTCTTCATTATCGATAATAGTATTTATTAATCCTATTGCTTGCGCTTGGTTTTCAGGAGCTATTTGTTTTACATATTCTAATAATTCATCTCTAGTTTTACCATCTAAATTAAAATTAGCTTCTGGATTAGTTGCTTTAATTAAATTAGCAAATTCTTGTTTAGAACTTGTAATAACACTTTGAGCTTCAATAGGAAAATTATTATCTGTAACAATAACATTAGATGTAGTAATCATACTATCTAAATTCTTATTATAAATTGCATTTCCAACACCTGAAGCTGTTGCTTTTTTACGGCTTAATTCTAATTGTGCTTTCCAAGCATTACCATATTCTGTAGTAGTTGATTGATTATAATATGTAGCAGCATTATAAAACGGGTTTATTCTTTTATTAAGATATTCTTCCGGAGTTAATATTATTCCATTTTTATCTACAATATCAGGATTATAACCGTTTTTATTATATTTCCATTTAGCTATTTTATAATCTTGTTCAAGACTAGCTTTAGCTCCTGGAGTATTTTCTATAACAGCAGTTACAGCTTCTGCTAGTTTTTCTTTACTAAGTCTTCGCCAACTATTTGTAGAATTAGAATATATTTCACCTGTAACTGATTTAGTAATATCGGTAGTCACTTTACCATTAGCATCTAACCATCTAATTTGATTACCACCACCACTTTCTTTAGCAGCCCATTGTAACGCTTGATTTAAAATAGCAGTCATTGGTACAGTATCAACTTCTTTTTCACTAGGTGTCCATTTTGTTCCACCAATTATATTTCCTTTATCATCATATTTATCACTATAACTATATTTATTTTTTTCTCTATAATATTCTTTATATTCATCAGGAATAGCCGCTTTATCTAATTCTGCTAAATATGTTTTATAATCTTGTTGAGCTCTTAATCTGCCTATCATACCAGGATTTGACATAATATTTCCTGCTTCAGCTATTACATCATCAAAAGCAGAATAAGCATTACCATATTGACTATTATCACTAATTGTACTTTCAATTTTATTTATTTGTTGTTGTCTCCAAACATCTTCAGCTTCATTTAAATCTAATTTAGAAAGTTCTTGTTTAACAGCTGACGCTTGAGCAATAGTTTGTCGATGACCTTGTTCTAATGTATCATAAGCTGTACCAATCTTTTCCAAATTAATTGGAGTAACAATTGGTCTATATACAGGATTAAATTGTTCTATTGCCATATCTTATATATTTTAAAATCTAACACCATATTTTTCAAATAATCTTCTATCTACATTAGGATGAGATGCTGCATAAATTCCTAAAGTATTATTATAATTTCTTCTATTTTCTATTCTACTTAACATATCTTGAATACCAGCATTAATACCTGTAACTAAATTATTTCTATTATTAGCTAATTGTTCTCTAATATTATTTCTAAAATTAGTAATATTATTTTGCCAAGTATTTTTAGCAGCAATATTTCTAGCTTTAACAGATTGTCTATTCATTATATCAGCGTTCTTTAATTGAGTTTCAATATTTTCTTTTTGACCTCTTAATTGATTTCTAGCACTAGTTGCTTGATTTAAACTTTTTTGCATCATTTGAATTCTAGCTCTACCACTTGCAGTATTAGCTCCTATTATATCCATCATTTGTTTAGTTCTTTCAGTAATATCACTAAGTTGAGGATTAATATTATAAGTAGTATTTAATTTTTGAGCTTGTTCGTAAATAGGTTCTGTTGGTGCTTGCATATTTTTTAATGCTCGTTTAGTATTAGCAAAACTAAATGCACTACCTATTATATTACTAGTAAGTCCAGCAGCATCTGTAATCATGTTATTAATATTAATTCTTTCATTTTGTCTCCCCGTAGATGTTTGGGATAATGAATTAGTCTTAATAGGACTTAATCTAATGTCATTAATTCTAGTAGTAGGAATATTAATACCAGCTTGTTTAATTTCAGGAAATTTGCTTATTCTAATATTACTAGTAGGGACATTTTGATTAGTAGTAGTTGATTTAGCTTTATTAGAACTTTTTGCATTAATTCTAGTAGTAGGTTTATTATTTGTATTAATATTAACTTGACTAGTTTGACTCATATTATCCATCTCTCTACGGGGGGTATCATCTACTACATTATTTCTTCTAGGTACAGAATAAATTCTACTAGGACTAAAACCAAATTGTTCTCTCAATTTATTAGATTCTGCATTACCAAATGTAAAACCGGTATTATTTTTATTTTGTTTTTTATATGTATTAGCGTTAATTTGTGGAATAATTATAGCATCTACAATAGGATTAGGTTCATGTAAATCAGCATTATATAATTTATTATTCGGAGCAGGAAATTTACTATTAGCTAAATTAATTTTAGGAGGAATTATTTTATCTTTATTGGCATCATGATAAATATAAACATAATCATCTTCGATAGTATTTCTTTCAATTAAATTATCATCTGTAATTAATTCATAATCTTCTCCTATTTTATATTTTTTATCATCTTCTAATCCTAATCTTCCTTTACGCGGAGTAGTAACTAATTTATTAAGAACATTACCATTAATACTAATAATACCTCCATTAGCTTTTTTCAATTCAGGATATTTTTTATATACTTTAGCTTTAACATCACTTCTACCATGTAATCCTGCTAATCTTAAAGCATCAATAGCATCTGCTTTAGTAGGAATTGGATAACTTCTTCCTCCTCCAGCGAAATCACTAGATTTAACATTTGGATAAGGTTTATCTTTAGAACCATAATCTTTAATTCTACTTAATCCTCCTAATGGTTTTTTAGATTTACCACCACATTTATATTGTTTATTTATATTATCTATTATTTTAGTATTTGTTTTATTTCTTTGGTTAGCTCTATCTTGACCCCCCGTAGAGGGTGATTTAATTGAACCATCATCATTTAAATTATTTCTATCTTTATATCTTTCTTGAGCATTAAATACTTTATTAGGACTACCGCCACCTAATATCATTTCAGCAGGACTTATTCCATTAAGAATTTGTTGAGCACTAAATACTTTAAGATTATTTTTATTAACTTGCATTACTTCACCACCTTCAACTTCTAAATTTTTACCAACATCAATACCACCCATTTCATGACTAGGCCCATTCATATAATATAAATCATTACCAATACTAATAGCTTGACCATTAGTAACTTTAATAGCTTTTCTCTTTTTAGCCATATCTGTTTTATTATTTTGACTGATTTTAAAGCCCTCTATTGAATTTTGTTCATTAGGCTGATAATTAGTACACAACAAGCGTTTAAATCCAACAGAGAGCCTAAAAACCATGTTTATGAATATATTTGATTACTTTAAATGGCTTAGTCGGTTGTATTTCCGACCACCATATCTAACTACACTAGGGAATTTATTATCATCATTAATAACTACAATTTTATAATTATTACCTTTTATATTACTTAAATTCTTATCAGCTAATTTATCAAAATGATTAACCATTAATTCTGTAGCAGTATTACCTATAGTTTGAGCTACTGGAGAACCTGTGGCCGCAGATATTCCACTAGTTATTCCAGGAAGAGCACTTTTAATAATATCACCTAAAGCTGCTTTTCTTTTACCGCCACATTTAAGTTTTCTTTTTCCTCCACATCTAAGATTATATTGACTTAAAAATTCTTTTTGATATTCATCTTCATTATCATAAAATTTATTTATATTTTCAGCACTAGCAATTGTATTTTGATATAATTTATCACGTCTTGCTTGTTCTTCTGCTTTTTGTTGTGCTTTTTTTTGTTTTCTATTTCCTATTATTGAACCACCAATACTAGCAGCGGCTCCAATAATAGCTCCTAAAAAAGCTTTATTTCTATTTCTATTTCTATATTGTTCCATAATTTAATAACATTGAATATCGTTTACATTAATTTTATTATTTTCATCTCTAAATATAAATCTTACAACAAAGTATTTACCAGTAACTAATTTATTATCTAAACCTCTTCTATTATCTAAAGGCACATCTAAATTGAATTTACCATTTCCTCTATTAATTGGATTATTAGTATTAATATTAAGTACTTTATTCATAAACCAATTAAATATCCAAATACCAAATTTAAATACAGGAGATTTATAATCTTTAATTGATTTTCTAGGTTTAGATATATCAACATAATCTGTATTACAACAATTAGTATAAATTAAAATTTTATCTCCACTATAAACATCATTATTATTTTTAATATTTGTTTCTTCTCTCTATCTGTCACTTTCTCCACTTCCTATATTTACCATTATGTTTAATATCTTTGTGATTTCTCTATTCTTTGCCCTTTGTGTTGCTTTTTCTAATTTCACAACTTGCCCAACTGTTTTAAAACCTGCATCGATTAAAGTTTCCAAGTATTCCCTAGTTGATATATCATATCTTTTTAATATTCTAGTTGTCATACTTTGCCCCCTTTCCCTCATTAGCAGAGGGATTTTATTTTATAATTTGATTTCCCTATGTATATTTTTAAATTCTCCGATTATATTTACATCTTCCATTCTTGGTGGTGTTGTTTCATCATCTATAAAAAACTTCTTTGTTTTTTCGTGATATATTCCGATGTAGTTATTTTCTTTATATCTAAAACAATATATTTGCTTATCTTTTAGTTGATATTTAACACTAAACATTAAAAGGTCATCTTTCTTTATCTTAGTGTATGGTATATCTTTCAAGGCTCTTACTAAGAAAAATCTTTTAGTTTCTTCTTTTTCCTCTTCTAAGCCTTTTTTATATTCTTGTATAACTTCTTTTATGTCACGATTACTTTTTTTAGCTATATTTCTTAACACTTCCAACATCTCAAAAGATATTTCTTTATCTATCATTTTTTTCTTTCTCTCCTACTTGCTTTTCTTTATTTTCTAGGGTATAATTAAAAAAGGAAAATTATTTAAAATCTCGAGCACGATTTTTAAAATTCCTTTTGGTGTGGTACTGCAATATCACACCTTTTTTTATTTAATTTGGTTTATTCTCTCTTTTAAATCTTTCTATAATTCCAAGTGAGAAAGCATCTTTTCTAACTTCTTGGGTATAATCAAGCAACTTATTTATTAATTGTGAATGTTCCTCATCTGTCAAAGTTAGTGTTTCTATAAAGTCGCTTATCTCTCTACTTGCTTTTAAATACTTTTCTGTTTGTGGTATTTCTATCATTACATCTTTTAACTTTTTCATTTCCTTATCACTCCTATTTTAATTTTTATTCACATTAATATTAATTATTGTTTGCCCTTTTCTTTTTAGGAACTCAAAAAATATATGCTCCAGTATTTCCACATTATAAATATTTTTGGTTGCTCCATTACTGCTGTAAGCCTTGCCTACTTCATAACCTAGTTTTTTACTTGTATTTTTTGCTTTAGTTCCTATGCCCCCCATATGCTGACTATCTATTTTTACACCTTTATTTAATGCGTATTCTGATATACTCATCATTTTGGGATTGGACTTAATAGAGGTTTTTATATTTTCTAATCTGTTTAACCTTATTTCTGTTTCTTTTAATCTGTCCATTAATTCATTTATTAAAGGTTTATTAATTATTATTTGATTTTGTTCTTTTGCTTTTCTCTCACATTCGATAAAATATAATCTCGCTTGTTTTCCTTTTCCGTTCCTTTGTATCATTGATAACTCTTTTGCCATTGATATTTTTAAAAGATAGTCCATATAGGTAGTTTTATTGCCTTGAGCTGTCGGTCTTTTTTGTCCGATAGCTATATAATCAATATTTTCAATAAATCCATATTCACACATACGGTTAAACCATTTATCAAATCTTGTTTTCACTTCTAAAAATTTGTGTAGCTCCCTTGCTGATACTAATTGTTCGCCGTTTCTCTCTTCGATTTTTATTAATTCGTTCATTTTATCCATTCCTTTCTAATCTTCCAAAAGTTCTGTCACATCACAATTTAAAGCCTTGGCAATCTTTCCAACTGTTTTAGGTTGTATATTTCTGATACCTTGTTTAATTTGCACTAGTGTTAAACTTGAAATATTAGCCTTTTCTCTTAGCTCTTTATTGTCCAAAAGTTCACGAGCTTGTAAAATCTCTAATTTTTTAATATCTATTTTCATTTTTACCCCCTTTATTAAATAATTGCTTTGATTTTTCAGTTTCTTTATGATACTATTTAAGTAATAAAAAAATAAAAAATTATATAAAAA
>NFZC01013048.1_pt1 | contig 27321 bp, 36 predicted proteins | sample 1095391 | NCBI WGS metagenome assembly NFZC01 (sample SAMN03609890, study PRJNA323583) | gut metagenome | isolation source: feces | host: Rattus norvegicus | place: Denmark: Riget | collected 2013
GAAAATAAATATAAAAAATAGACAAAACAAGGAGAAAACAAATGAATTAGACAAAAAGCGCAACAAAAACAATCTTTTATGATTCTAAGGGAGCGTAAAAGAAATATTTGAGTAGTTAGGAGATAATTTTGAAGACTGTTTTTTGATAGTAATGACAAGCAAAAATCAATTAACAATCTTCAAGGTTTTTTATTTTATGAAAGTTTTTAAAGAAAACACTGGCGATTTCAAATTTGAAAAGCCAACTGTTTATATGGATATTGATGATGTTCTACTTGATAGTACAAACGCAGTTTTGAAAGTTTTGTATAAACGTTATGGAGTCCAGCAAGAGTAGGTAAATATTAAAGATTGGAAATTTAGAAGCGCCAAAAGTGACATGACAACAGAACAGATTGAAGAAATTTTTGAATCTGATGACTTTTGGGAGTGTGTTGAACTAAATAAAATTTTAGGGAGAGCGTTTAAAGATGGTCTTTGGGACAATTATAATTGGGTTTTTGTTACCAAAGGTACTGAAGAAAATCTTCAAAAGAAATATGATTATTTAAATCAACAAAGTTTCCTAAGAAGCCATTCCAATTGGACTTATTATCGGCTCAATTTGAATGAATCTAAATCAAAGGTTCATATGATGGGCGGAATCCAGATTGATGATTTATATGGAAATTTGGTAAACACTGATGCAGATGTAAAGATTTTACTTAAAAATGGGCGAGATACTCCATTTAACACATCTAAGAGAGAAACTGACAATTTTGAGAATCTGTATTTTGCCGATGATATGAACCACATCGTTTCGATTCTTAATTGGTATTCAAGTTTAGATGAAGATGAATTAGATGAAGTTTTAACAACCATGACAACCAGTATTGGTGATGAATTTTAATAGATAACTATTGATTTTTTTAAATTTTGACAAAAAGCGATATATTAAAAATGTCGTTTTAAAAACACATAATTAATAAAGGATGATAGCCGAGTGCGTTTATTTTATACTGTTAAGCTTTCAAGTTCTATTATTAAAGACAATGGATATAAACTAAACCTAAGTTTTGAAGATTGTGTTCGAAGCAATCTGATTGTTTCTTTGGCTGATTCTTAGATGCTTAAAAGCATTAGAGATATTACGGGTCAAGTAATCGACCGAGATAAGCTTGAAACGTGGTATGCTGAAAGAGATAGACTTAAAAAGAAAAAGAAGACAACAAAAGAAGAACGTGCGTTAATTAAAGAGCTTCAACATAAGATTTATATGATGATGTATATTCCACAATATATAACTGTTACAATGGATAGTGTGGGAGAATATGAGAAGCTCTATGAAAATGGTTTTTATTTTAACGACAGGTGGTTTAAGAGAATTTCTTGTTCTGCTTCTCAAGCACGAGTGAGCACTGTTGTATTTTGTGATTGCGGAAGTATTAATGATAAAATTGAACCATCTGATAGTATTCGTATTCAGCTAAGAGATAGATTGGATAATGGACGAGATATGTTTCATCCATTGGCTCCAAGTAAATATAATGCGTATTTTGGGCTTTATTCAAGTGCTACTAAACAAGTAACAAAACCTCGATTTTGTATTATTCCAGATTATTCTGAAGTTAGACAAGTAGATGTTGATTTTGTAATTGAACAACCAGTTGACGAAGATGATATTATCGAACCAAGAACTATTGATGTTGAATTTAATATGGTAGACGGTTCTGGTTTAATTAGTCCTCAAATGGCTGAACAATGGGGCAAAGACCTTGGAGAAGATTACACTCCTTGTCAGTTTTGTATTAGATGTGCTTTTACGAAGGGCGCTGTAAATGAGTTTGATTTTGTTGAGTGGTGTAAAGAGCTTAACAATGAAAACTATTTTATAAAAGATGTTTATGGTAACATGGTAGACCTTCGTGAGATTGATGTTATTCTAACAGAAGGAATGGCAAAGCTTTGGGATAGTTGGGAATCGCAAGAGAGTTTTGAATCTTGTTGTGAAAAGAATGGAATTATTTGGGGAATAACCAAATATGCACCTAAAAAAGATAAAGAAGTTAATGCAGTTAATTATCAGTTTTTACAAACGTTAAATCTAACCGATGAAATGGTAAAGAGTGTTTGTGAAGAAACTGTAAAATATATTCAAGGCGTAAGTTACGAAGATATTTATTATACATTATTGTTTTTAATGGGTGAGAATAACACCGAAGAAAGTATTGAAGCGTTTTTGAGGTCAAGCGACAACTATTGGCTTAAGAGCTTAATTCTTAACCATAACCTTTTAAACGATAAATATTCCAAGGAAAAGATTCGTGATTTTATTGTTCGCAAGATTGAGCTGGCTTGTCTTGGAAAGATACTTGTAAGGGGAAACTTCCAATGTATTGTAGTTGATGGATATGCGTTTATGCAAGCAGCTACTGGTCAAAAGGTAACTGGTTTACTTGGTGCTGGACAGTTTTATTCTCAGTTTTGGAATAACAGAAATGTAAATAAAGTTGATTGTATGCGTAGTCCTTTGACACATTTTAGTGAACATTATGTTGTTGATTTGATGAATACAGAGGAAATGCAAAAGTGGTATAAATATAGTTACAGTGGAATCATTGTGAATTGTCATGATGCTCACACAATGAATTTTGCCGGGAGCGATTATGACTTTGATATTCTTTTCACAACGGATAATCCCAATTTTGTAAATGGACGTTATCCGAATCAGCGAGTAGTAACATATAACGCTAAAAAGCCTCACAAACAAGTGTTCCGCAAAGATGATGGAACTTTTGATAGAGAGGCATTTGACGATAAACTGTTTTTAACCGACACATTTAGTTTCGGCACTAAAATCGGACAAATAACAAACACAGTTAGTACGATAGTAGGAATGATTCCTGAATTTCCAGAGGGGTCTAAAGAGCGCTTAGTTCTTGAAAGTCGAGTAAAAGCTGGATGTGCGGCTCAAAGTAGACAGATTGGTTTTTACAGTCTGGCTATCTGGTAACGGATAGAAAAATAAACATGGTGAACCTATAAATATAGGGTGTTATTATTACGTTTAGTAATCGTAGGAAATGACGATTAAAATAATAGCTAACAGGGAAGCCTAAGTGAAAATATGGTAATCCTGTGGTAAGACAATTTGCTTAAATAAAAAAAGAAAGGAGGAAAAGCATGGGCGGTTGGAATTTTATTGATAGAACCAATATGAGGTTTGGTAAACTTGTAGCTCAAAAATATTTGGGAAATAAGAAATGGTTATGTCATTGCGATTGTGGTAATGATTGTATTGTTGATTCAGACCATTTACCTGTGAATAGTAAAAGAAGAATGCAAAAATCTTGTGGTTGTTTGCTTGAAAGTCGTTTAATTGAAGAAAGACATTTTTTTGACGATATAGATAACGAAGAAAAAGCTTATATTTTAGGATTTGCGGCTTCGGATGGAACCGTTTCTTATGATACTCAAAAAGGGACTTATTCTTTAAAATTTGTTGTAAATTCAATTGATACTGAATTACTTGAAAAATTTAAACAAAGTTTAAAAAGTAAAGTAAAAGTAAAAACCTTTAAAACAATAACCAATTTACCACAAGGCGGAACTTGTGTTTCTGAAATGAGTAGCGTTTTATTTTGTAGTAAATCTTTGGTTGAGGGACTGATTGACAAGGGCGTGACCCCAAGGAAAAGTTTAACTTTAAATATTGATTACTGTAAAATTCCAGACAATTTAAAAAGACATTTTTGGAGAGGGTTATTTGACGGAGATGGAATCTTTGGTTTGTTTGGAAAGAAAAAGATTTTAGAAGTAAGTCTAACAACTTCTAAAGCAATGGCGGAATCAACCAAAGAAGAAATTTTAAAGTTATTTCCTGATTTTAAAATTAATTTATATGAGAGAAAAGAGTGCTCCGGTTCAACTTATAACTTAATTTTTACAACTCAAAAAAATGGTTTTTCTTTTCTTGAATATATGTATGAGGATTGTAGTATAAAACTAAATCGAAAATTTGAAAAATATAAAACAATTAAGCAAATTGTAAACTCAAACGACTATCCTGAAAAGGAGTAGCTTTAAGGTGAAAATCCTTATTGCGAAGTGCCATGCCCCTTATGTAAGGGTGAAGATATAGTCTATTCCTTTAGGAAACTAAAGGTATAAAAGTGATAAAACCAAAATTGGTGAAAACGTTAAGGAATTAGCTACAGTTTGTAGACAATTTCAACATATTAAAGAAGAAGATTCTGAAGAAATTAAAGAAAAGAAAGAATTTTTGAACTCTATTCTTGCTGATAGAAAGCCATATTTCTTTAGATACAAATATAGACAGACAGATAAAGAGTATCGTGATTATATAACTCAGAAGAATGAAGATTGCCATCAACATTTTAGAATTACTCTTGATGAATTACTTGCAATGCCTGAGAGCGAGATGACACAAGAACAAAAAGATTTTAAAGATTATTATAATCGTTTTATTCCTGTAGTCACTTCAAAATGTGTTATGAACAAGATTTGTTGGTATATTGAATCTATTGATTTTAATATTAAGAAAAAGATTCGTAGTTCTGAGAAATTTGATTATAGAACTCTTCAAGGTGAAAACTTTATTCCAAATGATAAGAAATTATATGAACAGGTTTATGAGCTTGTTACTAATACAATTAAAAAATGGAATAGTATGAAGGGGACTCTTGCTAAAAATAGCAATATTAAGAATCCCACAAAGAGTTCTGAATGTGCTTTTAATAGAGAAAATGAATATTTAGCGTTGAAGATGGCTCTCGAAGACTTGTGTTCAAATGATGAAACAATGAGCAACTATTTAATTCAGTTGTTTTATGTAGACAAGACATCTTTAAATAAAAATATTTTGTGGGAACTTTACGGTAGACAAATTTATGAAAACATAAAATCAAAGACAAATGTTTGTTATTTCCCAAAGAAAAATCCTCTTGGGTCAATGAAATTTTTATATGAAAACTATTCTATTGAGAAGGTTGACTTGAATCAAGTTGAAGAATCCAAAGAGTTAGAAGAAAAAGAATTTATTGAGGAGTTAACCAATAAATGATTGATATTTACGATGAAGAGGGTTATATTCAGAGAGTTCTTGAGCAAGGGCTCTCTGAAAGATGGAAGCGAGATGCTTCTCTTTTAATTAAATACTATAAGACGAAGTATTATAGTGGAGAGCAACCTAAGTGGACAAAGAAATGGGTAAAGGAAACTATACTCAAGAAATGTGAAGATGGAGTAAAGGGATTTAATAAAATTACTCGAAAAGGTGAAATTAATTCTCTGGTAGATTCGGTATGGAAGGATTGGAAGATTGATAAAGAACATCCAGAAAAATCTTCTAAGTTGAGAAAAGTAAAACAAATTGAATTTTCCAAAGAAGTTCTTGATTGGTTTCTTGGGCTTGAAGAAAATGTGGTTCTTACGCCAACCGAGAGAGAAAAACTTCAAGAAAGACATACCATGAAGATTTCTGAACACCCCGTAAAGTTTTTAAGAGTAAAGTATTTGTTTACGTTGTTTGTTTGGTCTAAGATTCAAGAGAGTTATCTTGAGAATTACAATGTACATTATTTGAAGAAGTTTACGCAAAAATTCAGGAGAGATGGAGATTTAGGGCAATCATTTAGTTTTATGTATGAGAAGGAGCTAATGAGTGACCTTGGATTCATAGAAGTAAACAGGGCAAATGGAATCAAAGCGGTGTTTATGGATTTACCAGTATTTCAAATTCCAGTGACAGATAAAAATAGAATTTTATTGGGTGGCGATGACCTATATAATTGCGGTTATTGGCTGAAAAAACAAAGAAATGGTTATTTTATTTGCCAAAACTGCGGTAAAGAGATTGCCAATGATAAGAAACCTAATGGTAAGGGTGGTAGACCTCCTAAGTATTGTAAGGAATGTGCTGATTTGATTACTAATCACAAAAAAGATGAAGACCAGCTTTTTTGTATTGACTGTGGGAAACCTTTGCAAACAAATAGTATTAGAAAGTATAATACTTGTAGATGTGCTTCTTGTCAAGCAAGAAAAAATCAAGATGTTAAAAACCTATATTTAAAGCAAAATAAGAATAAATTAGCAGAAAACCCCAATCCCGATAAACCCAACGAAAATATGGGATAAAACGACCTTTTTTAAAATTTGGGATTTTTATATAATGGAAGGAGAATAGGAAATCACCCCTTCCAAAATATATTTATGAATAGGATGATTTTTAATGATTAAGATTTCTAAGAATGAGAGAAATAACCTGAAGCGTGTCGGCCTCCTGAAAGAGCGTAAGATTGGTTTTAATCGTCAGGATGCTAATTATACTGTGGCTAATCGTGAACACGTTAGTCGTGATAAGACAATTTATGTCACCGAAGAGCCTGAGATTATGCTGTTTCTTGGTCACTATGAAGGTATGAATCTTCAGAAAATTAACTCTAAGCAGTATAAGCAGTTGGTTGATAAGGGAATTCTTACTGGAGAAAATACTCAGCATTGGGGTACTTATGTCCCTGCTGCTGTTGCATTTGAAGATGCTTCTGGTAGTTGGCGTTGCAAAAAGGTTACTAAGATTATGCTTGAGCTTGGTCTTTGGTCTAACAGTAAGTCTCGTCGTGCCGCAAAGAAAACTGAAGATGATGTTTCTTTCGTTGAGGGAATCTAATTGATTCTTATACTTGTAAAATTTTCATAAAAATAAAAAATAAAAAGAAATTTTACAAAACCCCTTGACAAACAATCAAAAGTATGATATACATGAGATTGAAGTTAAGGGATTCCTAATAAAGTCCTGTATTCAACAGGCAAAACATTATTTATAAAAATAAATTAAAAAATTTAAAGGTTTTAAAGGAGATTTTTAATATGATTAAGAAGGCAGAATACATTCAGAAGATTAAGGATAATGAGGCTTGCGCCGATATGACTAAGAAGGATATTGAGGCTGTTCTGAAGGCTCAGAGCGAAGTTCTTCTCGATATTATTGCCAACAATGAAGAGGTTAAGGTTGGCGAGGTAGTTCGAATTGGTGGTAAGCATCGTGATGCACGAGTGGGTCGTAATCCTGCTACTGGCGCAGAAATCCAGATTTCCGCTAAAGATGGAGTCCCATACGCTCGCTTTTCTACGACCGCTAAAGCTTAATACGAAACAATAAGCGAAAGCTTTTAATATTGGTTTTAATTAAAGGTTGCAAACTTTAATTGAGTAAAACGCCGTGGTGGATTCCTCTATCCCCACGGCATCCATTGTTTTATCGAAAAGAGGTAAGATAAAATGAAAAAGAAGACTAAAGAAGAAATTCAAGAAAAATTAAATGACAAATGGGGTAAAGACTTTTATATTTTAACTGGGGAATATAAAGGGTCAAAAATTCAAACTACTTTTTTCTGTTCTCAATGTAACAAAGAGGTGTTAGCTGTTCCCGAACAAATGACTTTAAGAGGGTGTCCCGAATGCGGAAAGAATCGAAGAAGAGAAAAAACAGTTAACAGAAACAAAAATAGTATTTTAACATCTGAAGATATAAAAAAGAAGTTTGATTTATGGAATGTTAACAATAAATGGGAATTGTTAAATATTTATCCTGATATTAATGGAAGCAACGGGAATTTTAAAATAGAGGTAAAATGTAAAGATTGTGGCTTTGTTTCAATTCAAGGGTATCAAAGTATTTTTAAAAAAGGTTTTTATTGTAAATATTGTGAAGGAAGACACATATCTTTATAGGAAGCTCAAAATAGATTGAATTCAAAATTTCATCGGAATATACAAATAATCCAATATAACGGATGGGATGAACGAGGAATTTTGAAGTGTGAAAAACATAATAATGAATTTGAGCGGATTCCTAAACATTCTTATAGGCAAAAATTAGGTGGATGTAAATTATGCGATATTGATAATAAAACAGGAGATAAAAATGGGGCGTGGCAACGGGGAAAGACTGTTGTTTTCAACCGATTGAGAAATAGCATTGATAGTTGGTTGTATGATTCCTATCAATTTTATGACAATAAATGTATAATTACCAATAGCAATCAAGATTTAATTATTCATCATTTTATCAAATCTTTCAAAGATATTGTTGAAGAAACCGTTAATGAATTTGGATATTCTTATGAAATTGTTAGAAAAGAAATTGGTGAATTTGAAACAAATGGAATTAAGTCTACTTTATTGAAAGATTTAGAAAACAGTGTTAGAAGAAAACATTATGCAATAGGTTATGGAGTTCCTTTAACCAAAAAAATTCATAATGAATTTCATTCTAAATATGGTAGAGTTAATAATTCTATTGACCAGTTAATAGAATTTGCCAAAGAAAAACGGATAGATTTAAAATTTGAAAACGGTAAATTAATTCAAATAAACTAATACAAATAAAGGGCTGGTCGAATACTGGCCCCATTAAAATAAATAGAACCCACTACGCTTAATCGTTATGAAGCGCAACCCAGTGGGACTTTTATATAGTAGGTGTAACACCGTATGCCCCGGAGTTCGATAAAGGTCGGCTCCGGGTATTATTTTATATTATTGTAGGTGACGTATGACTCGTAATCAACTTGTTAAAAGTATTGTCGAGGAAACGGGCTATGATAAAGAGATGGTTGCTAATGTGCTCGAAAGTTTTGAATATAAAGTAATGGATGCTATTGCTACAGAAGATACTTTGCAATTCGCTTTTGGTAAGTTTTGGGGTGAAACTAAAGACCCATACAAGATTACCGGGTTTTATTCTACTTTTGAAAAAATTAGAGCGCTTGAGGGGTGGAGTCAGGCTAAATTGGGCTACCCTCATTTTAAATTCTCTAAACAAGCATTAATTTGCTTAAAGGTTAGACCGAGAGAATACTTTGAGCAACCTGAGAACCGCTATACTTCTCTTGCAAGAAAATTTAGAAAAGATTTGAATATTCCAGAAATTGCAGAATATAAAGATTTGCCTGAAGAAAAAATTGAAGAATTGTGTAAACAGGCAGATGTTGAGAAACATGGAGAAATTAGTAGTTCAAGAGCTCGGTTCCTTCGTAGACATAATAACTGGAATAAAAAACGTGATGCCGCAAGAGACGAGATTAAAGCAAAGATTCTTATTGATGAAGATTTGCAAAAACAACGTGATAACGGTGTGGCAGAAGAAGATTTAGTTGTTCGTCCAATTGAAGAAATTAAAGCTGATAAAGAAAAAGAATGGATTGCTATTAATGAGCAATTTAAGAAAGATAATGCTGATTGGCTTAGGGAGAGAGAAGAACGTTATAAAAAACATTATTATAAGGTTCAGGAACGTGAAGCTCAAAAAACGGCTGAGCGTGAAGAGCGATTCTCCCAGCTTAGAAAAGAAAATCTTGGTGAAGATTATCTTGACGAATTGGATGATGACTACGAAGATTTAAATTGATTTTAATAAAGGTAAAGAGGTGATAAGGTTGACAGAGAAGCAATTAAGGGAATATGTTGTGAATGAATTCCTTAAATGGGAAGGCTATAATAAGACAAATGGCGGTCACACCAAGATTGTGAGCCTGTACAACTCTTTGTCTCCTTTGCCTTCTGGCTACTCCTTAAAAAAAAGTGACGCTTGGTGTCAAGCAACGATAGGGGCTTTAGCCAAACAACTAAAATTAGAAAAAACTCTTTTACCAGAGTGTAGTTGTAATAGAGCTATTGCTCTTTATAAGAAAGCTAAAAGATGGGAAGAGAATGACTCCTATATTCCGTCTATTGGTGATTTAGTTTATTACGATTGGCAAGACTCTGGCGTTGGAGATAACAAAGGTGTCGCAGACCATGTTGGTATGGTTGTTTCTGTAACAGGTAAGACTTCTTTTACTGTTCTTGAAGGTAATTATTCTAATTCTGTTAAAAAGAGAACAATGAAAGTTAATGGCAGATACATTAGGGGATTTGCCTTGCCTGATTATAAGACTGCGGCTAAAACTTATAAGATTACTACATCCACTAATACAAATACAAGCACTAACAATAAAGTAAATACTTCTAACAAATTGAAGATTACTGGTTGTTCTTGCTATTTGCCCCAACTTAAAAAGGGTCATGTGGATGATTCTGTAAAAGTGCTTCAAACCATCCTTAATTACTTGGGATATAAATGTGGTTCTGCTGACGGCATTTTTGGCTCAGATACAGATACCGCTATTAAAAAGTATCAAAAGGCCCAAGGCTTATCCGCCGATGGAATTGTCGGCAAAGATACTTGGAAAGCACTTATTTATGGTAAGAAGTGAGGAGGTATAATCTATGGCAAGTAGAAGGCCAAACATTACGCTAACAGATGTTGTGGTAGGATTGGCAAGCCTCTTCCGTACTACCATTAATGCTAACAATAGAAAAATTGAAGAGGCTATCAATAGTTTGCCTGATGTTGTTGTTTCAAGAGAGCAGCCAACTGGACAAAAAGCAGGGGATTTCTGGCTTCAAATTATTGATGATGACCAGACCCAGTAAAAATAACATCTATTAAGTTAGCAAAGGTTTTAAAGGTTTAAGAGGTGTAAAATGGCTATCCAAAGTAATCAAAGGGTAAAGGCCGATATTGCAAAAGAAAAACGAAAGCTTAACGCAATTCAACGTAAAATGGAATTACAGGAGAAAAAAGAAGAATTCGGAGAAGCTTGGAAACGTTCTTTAAAAGAAGAACAGAAAAAAGCCCTTGAAGATGTTATTGGTGACATTGATACTCCGAAGATTAAGGATTCCATTGATTACAATGCCTTTTTTGACCCTATTAATTTTTATAAAGATGAAAACGGCAAAGTGAGAGATTTTGATTATTAGAAATATCTTGATGCCGAAGAAGCTTATTAGTCTGGTATTGAGGAATGTGATAGAAAAATCGCAAACGAAGCGTTAGACGAAAAAGCTTCAACAAAAGCAAAATTGCAAAATCAACTTGCAAAGGAAGAGAAAAAGAAAAAGAGTGAACCTAAAATTCCTAATTACTTACAAAAGTATTATCAAAATTGGGTAAAATATCTTCACAGATATGTTCCTTTGTATGATAAATATGTATGCACTTGTTGCGGTAAGCCAAAAGTTCAAGATGAATATTTTTTGGTTTACGCAGAAACCGATATGGGGAGAATTGCTCCTGACGGTAAAATGTATTCTCATATTTGTAAGGATTGCTGTAAAAAACTTTACGAATATCTTTATTATGAGAAGGCAAACAAAGATGGTGAAGAAGCTATGAAATGGCTTTGTAGTTATCTTAACATATATTTTGATGATATTACTTATTTCAAGGCTAAAGATGCCATGGAAAAGAATGGTAAGAAGAACCATATTGTTGAAGAATATATGAATGTTGTCAGTAGAAGCGCAACTTTGAAAGGGAAAACCTTTTTAGAGTCTCCTAATATTGGAAGTGTAAATTCTGGTTCTGGTGGTTCAAGCGAAAAGGCAGAGAAAATTATAAAGAGCGTTGACGGTAGCGTGTCAAATGATACTGAAAGTATATGGTCAAAAGAAGACCTTAATGCCAAGAGGTTGGTGTTAAAGATGGTTGGTTATGACCCGTTTTATTATGAGGACGAAGAAACTCGTAAAATTCTTTATAAAGATTTGCTCGGTATGCTTGAACAAGGCATGGAACTTGACGGCATGAAGGTTCAGGGTGCTATTCAAATTGTTCTTGGTTTTAAAAATATTCGTGAGTTAAGCGAAAAATATAAACAGAAGACAATGGCGGATGCTCCCGTTAAAGAACTTAAAGAAATTGCCGACTTGAAAAAGAAAGAGCTTGATACTATTACAGATTTTAGTAAAAACAATGGTTTTGGTGAACGCTTTGCTATTAGCAAAGCTAAGGGCGAAAACACCTTTACTGGAATTATGGCTAAAATGAATGAAATGAAATACGAAGATGCTATTCTTAATATGTATGATATTGAAACAAGTAAAAGTATTAATCAAGCCGCTGAAGCAAGTTTTGCGGCAATCTTTAGTCAGCTAAATATGAGTGAGGCTGAGGTTTATAAAACCTGTCAAGACCAACTTAAAAAGCTCGTTGAAATGCAACGTGAAAATACCACTCTCAAAGAAAATTTGAGGCTGGCTAAACGTGAAATTGCTGAAATGAAATTGGAAAAAGAAAAAGAGGCATACGAAAAAGAAAATGGCTCTCAAGATGATTGGGGTGGCTATTAATGATAAACGTCATCTTTAAAGATTTCTCATATGAAATTTTACCCAAAAGACTTGAGATTTTTGAAAAATATACTAAAATTATTCAATGGGGTAGAGCAAACCCCACAAGGTTTATTGAAGATTTTTTTAAGATTCAATTAACTGATATGCAAAAATATGTATTATTAAGTAGTTGGGCTCCAGCTAACGTTGTTTGGCTTATGGGACGTAACAGTGGTAAGTCATTTTTGGCTTCACCTTTTATGATGGCAAGAGCGCTGTTGCTGCCAAATACTAATACATATATTATGGCTCCGAGTGGTGGTCAGGCACAAGAGACATTTCAAAAAATGGAAGATATTGCAAAAGGCAATATTGCTTCTTTACTTGGCACAAGTTCGGTGTTTTTAGATGAATGTGTAAGACAAAATGCTGCGGCAGACCCATTTACACATCCTAAGAGTGGATATTCCGTGACATTGTATAACGGTAGTACAATTAATACATTAAATAGCGTTATAAAGAACATTGTGGGAATCAGAAGTTCGTTCAGTGTGTATGACGAAGCGGGGAAAATTTCGAGGGATTTCTATGCTCTTTCTCGTCCTTTTACAGCGCAGGATACGAACTTTATAACTGGTGACGGCATTAATACAGATATTTATCCAACTTAGTTGCCAAACAAGAAATTACTGTTAAGTTCTGCTGAAGGTGTTGATAGTGAGTTGTACGACCAATACAAAATGGCATTTCAAAAAATGCTTTTGGGAGACCCAAATTATTTTGTGTGTGATATAAGTTGTGAATTTTCGCTTCATCCCATGATGAATGGTAAACCAATGAAGCCATTGATTACCCAAGATGAAGTTGATAACGCATTTGCAACTAATCCTTACAAAGCAGAGAGAGAATACCACAACAGGTTTGATAGAGACGGTGGCGAAGATGTTTTCGTTAAACGCTCGGTAATTTTAAAAAATAGTTTTTCTTATTATCCAGAATACGAGAATGACGGGACAAAGAAATATATCCTTGTTTTTGACCCGGCTTCGAAATTAGATAATAGTGTTGTTATGATAGCAGAACTTTTTAGAGATGAATCTAAAGGGTTAATGGTAAAAATTGTAAATTGTGTAAACTTAATTGAATTATTGCCAAATGGTGAAAAAGCCATTATTCAAAAACCAGAACAAATAGAAAGAGTTAAGCAACTATTACTTGATTATAATAAAGGTGCTTTGGATTATGATAATATTGACTTATTTTCTATTGATGCTGGCGCACGGGGTTAAATCAAATCTGTAGCCCCACTATATAGTAATATATAGTTAAAAACGTATTGAACTGCTGGAAAACCCTTAGAGTTTAATTAACTACAACATAATCTGAAAAGATAAGTGTGAATGTTTGAAAATAATTATAATTGGGCAATCAGCAACCAAGCTCCTGTAAAATGGAGAAGGCTCAACGACCATCCTTTATGGAGTAGGAGAAATCCGAAGCGGTACGCCCCTTTTTTATGAAAGGGTGAAGATATGGTCTATTCTTTGTAGAAATATAAAGTTATTAGTTTGAAAGGAATGATAAATTGAGTAAAATAATGTCTCAAGAAGATTTTGTGAAAAAAGTCTTTGATAAAAAGCCAACTGTTGAAGTCTTATCTGAGTATAAAGGTCAAGACCAAAAAGTTCTTTTTAAATGTAAAATATGTGGACATGAATGGGAAGCTCAAGCCAGAAGTATGTTAAGAGGATTAAGTGGTTGTAGAAAATGCGCTGGTAGTTATTCTTATTCAAACGAGGAATTTTTACAGAAACTGGAAAAAATAAATCCAGATATTGAACCATTAGATAAATATACAAAAAATAACGTAAAAATAAGATTAAAATGTAAAAAATGTGGATATATTTGGACAACGACTCCCAACAAGCTTTTGTCTTCTAAAACAGGATGTCCAAAATGTGCTGGATAGGTAAAAATGAAGACAGAGGATTTAAGAGAAAAGTTAAAAGAATGGAATCCTAATATTGTTCTTTTAGGAGAGTTTGGTGGGGTAGATGTAAAAACACAAGTGAAATGTAAAATTTGTGGGAATGTATGGGAATCAACTCCAAGTCATTTAAAAGAGCGGAAGGGATGTCCGATTTGTGCAAGGAAATATTTAACCAGTTTATATGTAAAAAGCAAAGAGAAATTTATTGAAGAAATGAAAGAAATTGACCCAACGATAGAAATAATTGGGGAATATGTTAATAATCGCACAAAAATAAAATGTAGATGTAAAGATTGTGGAAATGAGTGGGAAGCTACTCCCTCTAATTTATTAAAATATAGAGGCTGTCCTGCTTGTTCTGCATCAAAAGGTGAAAAGTTTGTTGCGTATTACTTAAAGGAAAATAATATAGCATTTATTCCTCAAAAACGTTTTGATGACTGTAAAGACAAACGTGTTTTACCATTCGATTTTTATTTACCATCTTTTAATATGTGTATCGAATTTGATGGACAACAACATTTTAGCCCGGACACATATTTTGGAGAAAGTGAAGAAAAGGCTAAGGAGGATTTTGAACGGTTAAAGAGAAGGGATAATATAAAAAATAATTATTGTGCGAAGAATAACATTACATTAATTAGAATTCCTTATTGGGAAGTTAATAACATTTCAATTCTTTTAGATAAAATTTTTAATAAAGGGCGGATTTGATATAGCAGCTTTCCTACTCAACGAGTGGGTTGATAGAGAAGGAAAGCGTCATTTAGGTTTAATTGATGAAGAAGACCCATATATGAAGCTTCGTATGGATGATTATCCAGCGAATATAAATAAGCTTCAATTGTTTAACTTTAAACGTGATAAAGTTCAAGCTTATGAAAGAACGCAAGCGGCGATAAACCAAGGCTTAGTAATGTTCCCAAAGAGTTTGAATGTGCGAAATGAAATGGAGATTGAAGAAACGGCATCAGATGGAACAGTATCGTTAAGATATGAAAAAGTTTCTTTTGATGAAATGAATTCTCTTGTGCAGATTGATTTAGCGAAGGAAGAAATAGTAGCAATGCAAAAGCAAAAGCGTCCTAATGGAACGATAGTTTTTGAACTTTCTCCCGATGCAAAGCAAAAGAATATGCACGATGACCGAGTGGACTGTGTGGCGATGATATGTAATAGGCTCATGGAGTTAAGGGCGCAAGAAGCGTTAACGTTAGAAGAGAAGCCGCATACAGCGTTTAAAGATATGTTAGAGAAGAAGATGGCCCAAGGAAGTAAGAACAATAATACTTTTGGAAAAGCTGGTGGAGCGAATCCATTTGCGACAAAGTATGGTTCTTTAGGCGGGCCGAGGTTCAACAGGTAACAGAAGCATTAAGAAAAAATAAAAAAACAGAAAGGAGGAGTAGAATAAATGTTCAAGATAGATGGTAGTAAGATAACATTAACTCGTGGAGATGATGCGGTTATTGAATTATCTGTGTTTACTCCTGATAACAAGCCCTATAAAGTACAAGAGGGTGAAAAGGCAAGATTTACGGTGCGAAAGAGACCGTTGTATAACAATTCTACTCCTCCTTTAATCGAAAAAGATTTTGCTTTTGCGACTTATGGTGAAGGAGAGGGTAGTGAAAGCAAGACCTCTTTTGAGATTAAGTTAAATTCTGTAGATACGAAGTTTATAGAACAAGGCGAATATTTATATGATGTACAATTTTGTGATTCACAAGGAAATTTAAGTACGTTATGTAATGGAAAATTTGAGCTAACCTATGAAGTAGGGTAACTGAAAAGTTATAATTATAGGAGGTTAGGAATGATTGTAAGAAATTATAATGACACGACTGTAATAACACCTACGTTAAATAGGGGTGTCTTGTATGGGGTGTTAAACTGTGGAGTGACTGAGATTCCAGAAAAGGATATTAGTTTAAAAGACTTAAAAGATGTAAGTTTAGATGAACTTGAGAATGATGATGCTTTGATGTATAATAAAGATACAGAGAAGTGGGAAAACACAGATTTAGAGAAACCCGTAGGAGAAAGTGTTAACAAGTATTTAAATGAAGCTGTAATAGATGGTGGTAGTGCTCCTACTCCGTGATGTAGTTGAATTTAAGTAGTGTTAAATATAAATTTTTTTGCAAAGAGATTTAAATCTATTTTAAATGTAAGGAGGTGTTTTGGTAAAAATGCCTAATGAGAACGTTAATGTTCTGCAAACGTTGATTCAATTTCGTAGAGGCACAGAAGAGCAGTGGAATCTGGTAAAAGACAGCTATATTCCTCGTGCTGGTGAACCTTGCACAACGATTGATGGAGAAAATGCAGGACAAATCAAAGTTGGTGACGGAGTACATACATGGGGGCAACTCAAGTATGTAGGAGTCGGTGATTTAAAAGTCATTAAGATTTATGGAGAAACGGTTGAAAGCACTGAGACTACCGTAGATGGTAAGACATATGCAACGGTTGAAGAAGCTATTGCAGATGCACCCGCTGGTAGCGAAGTAATTCTTAGTGGAAGTTTAGGAGACAATACTGTAAATATTGATAAAGAACTTACTGTTAATATGAATGGTGTTGAGGTAGTAAACAATGAAAAGACTCCGATGGAAGTTGGAGTTAATGGAAAAGCCACTTTAAAAGATGGTGGTTTAGAGTGTAACAAAAATGCTGAACCTTCTCTTGAGAATAGCGGGGAAGTAGTTATTGATGGCTGTAATTTAACGAGGGCTATTGATGAAGCGGGAAATGGCTATTATACTGGTGTAAATCATGGCAAGATGACTATTAACAGTGGTGTGTTTAGTGCTCCCGGTGGACTGTCCTCTCTTATTGAGACTGGTTATCAAAATTACAATTCTGGCAATGCAGATACTGGATATGTAGCTGGAAAGAATCAACAGTATCCAGAGCTTATTGTTAATGGCGGTACTTTTATTAGTCCATTCTATGTTATTAAGAATGACGATAATGGTAAGTTAACCATTAATGATGGTATGTTCTATGGAACGATTCTGCACAATGGTCTTGAGATGGTCATTAATGGTGGTCATTTCACAACGACTGATGGCTTCTATCCTTTAAGCATTAGAAATCTGAGTGATGATTTGAATCCTGCCAAGACTGTGATTAATGGTGGTGTATTTGATGGAAACTGCAAGACCATTATTAAGAACAGTGGAGAAAAGGAATTAGACATTGAAATCAAGGGTGGTAAGTTTATTATTGCTGTTGATGAACAATACATTGCGACTGGCTATGAGCAAAAGAAAGTTGATGGCTGGTACATAGTAAGCAAGAAAGGAGAATGATAAATGAGCTTCAATGTAGCATATTCTGATAAAGATAAGATTAAAAATAGTGTAGCTCAAGGAGTCATTCCCGAAGAAAGTTTTATTATAACTAACAATGAGGCGAAAGATGCTGAAGCTTACTATTATGATGAAAAGGGCAATCTCAAGCAATTAGTAAGAAGGACTAAGTTTGAGAGTGAGACCGAAGCGAGAACATGGATAGCTAAATATGGTAATTATGAAGGTGAGACGATTAGTATAAAAGATGCTAATGGCAACTGGAATAGTTATAATGTTGGGGCTAATGGTGAGATGAATCAAGTACCAGATACAGGGAGTCTCACTGACATATTAAATGGTTTAATTATTGATGGTGGCAGAGCTCCAACTGCCTAAGATAAAGGTAGGAAGGAGGAAAGCTGATAAATGACAAAGGTAATTAATACCGTAATTAAACTTAGAAAAGATAATGAGGCAAATTATTTAAAGGTTGGTAAAACTTTTATTCCTGCCGATGGTGAGGTTTGTCTTGTTTCTACCGAGATGTATGGAGTGCGTCAAAAGATTGGTGATGGAAAGACCAGTTTTGAAGCTCTTCCATATTTAGATGAAAACAACAATGTTGTTTTGATTGGTTATTATTTTAATGAAAAGTTTTACACCGATAGTACCTATACTAAAGAATTAATGGTTGGTGAGACGCATATTTATTTAGATAAAAACTCTAACAATAATATGTATGTGTATGAGGATGGAAAATTTCATCCGATTAATCCAATTGCCACTGAAACTTTAGCTGGTATTATGAAATTGTATCAGACCTATGGAGACAATGTAGATGGAACTATGAGTCAGAAAGCAATTACAGATGGTGTTAACTCTATAAAATTGGATTTAGATGGGACTGATTCCGAGTGCTTGATACTCGATTTACCTTGGGATTAATAAAGCACCATCTGGTGTAAAATTTACTTATAAAGGAGATTTGAATTAATTATGGCTGATATTTCTAAAATTAAGCTTGCAAATGGTACTACTGTAACTATTAAGGATGCTCAGGGTCGTGCTGATATGACTACTATTCTTGGCGGTCATGCTCTTGAGGCTCTTGGTGCTGCTGCATGGCAAGCTATGGCTGCATCTATTTCTGATGCTGGTATCGCTGATGCTGCTACTGTTAAAGCTTATGTTGACTCTCAGGTTGGTCAGATTAACAACTTTGATGTTGTAATTGACGCTGATGGCACTGCTGCTACCGGGCCTTCTGCTACCGCTTCTGCTGACACCATGTATAAGATTTATCTTGTTCCTTCTGCCGATGCTGCTGCTGGTGGTTATATTGAGTATATCACCATTCGCTCTGGCGTAGAAGGTGCTTATACTTATGTTTGGGAAGCTATTGGTAATACAAAGGTAAGCCTTACTGGTTATGTTCCTACTTCTACCACTATTGCTACTATAGCTCTTGACCATAATATTACTGTTGCCGAACTTCAGACAGCTCTTAAGCTTGGCGCAATGGCCTATGCTGACAAGGCTTCTGGTTCTACTACCATTCAGACTATTGATAGCATTACCATGAAGGAAGTTACTGTCGCTGGCAATGCCGCTGTTACTTCTAAGACTGCTGATGCTACTCTTACTAAGGCTAACTATACCCCTGCTGGTAGGGTTACTGGTTCTGCTATTTCTGATGGCTCTATTGCTGTTACCCTGAAGGATTCTACTACTAAGACTGAGGCTACTCTTAGCACCTCTGAGTTTACTCCTGCTGGTACTATCGCTGCTAAGGAGGGCGGTTCCTTCTCTGCTTTGAAGACTGCTTCTTTTGGTGTTGCTGAGAATGGTGTCCAGATTGAGGGTACTGTTAGTGCTCCTGCGATTTCTCTTACTGCTGCTGATAAGACTGTCGCTACTGGTTTGACTGGTGGTAAGGTTGCTTCCTTCACTGAGGGCGCTTTCACTCCCGCCGCAATTCAGGATGGTTTCTACACTGCTGGTAAAGCTGCTACTTGGACTGGTGCTGATTATACCGCTCCTACTATGGGTGAGGCTTCCAAGGCAAAGTTCGCTTCTGAAGGTGTTACTGCTGCTATTGATGCTGAAGACGCAGAGTGTTTGACCTTCACTACTGCTGCCACTTCTGACGCTGTTACTGCTCAGGGTGTTTTCGATGCTGGTAATGTTAACTTTGGTACTTTCAATGGTGGTTCTGCTACTGTTATTGATACTACTAAATTCTCTGGTGGTTCTAAGGCTGCTGATACTTTTGTTGCTAATGAACTTCAGACCGCTACTACTGGTAAGGTAAGCGAAGTTTCCGCTGCTGCTCTTGCCAATGCTCCTGTGTTCACTGGTGAAAAGTATGCTGTTACTACTACCGCTGACACTGCCCTCAAGGATGTTGCCTTTACTGCTACCAATAGTGCTACTATTGTTAATAAGGTTGAGTATGTTAAGCCTGAAATTGATACTGCTACCTTCACTGGTACTGCTGCTACTCTTGACTTTGTTGGTACTGAAGTTGTAGATGCTCTTGTTACTGGTGTTAGCTACGATAAGGCCGATGCTACTGCTGCCTTCAGTGTTGCTGTCACCCCTGAGACTGACGTTATTACCAAGACTGCTAAGACTGTTGAGGTTGAGGTCACTCCTGTCGCTAATGCTGGTGAATAATTAGAAATTCCAATTACAAATGGCTTAAGGAATTAAGCTATGGATATTTCTAAAATAAAACTTCCAGATGGTTCTATCTATGAAATAAAAGATGAATATTTGCGTCATGTAATCATGGTGCTTTTAGGGATAAAAGAACCAGATGAAAGGGATAAAAAGTAATTTTTATTTGGGTGGAGTTGAAATATACTCCACCCATTTGAAAATGAAAGGAGGTTCAACATGACAGATAAAGAAGTAGAAGTGTTTTTAGCGGCAAAAGAATCTTTAAGAGAACTTAGTTCTAATCTTGTTTTAAAGGAATATGAAAGCCATAATAAACCATTAAGAGTATATTGTCCAGATTGTAAACAAACTTTTTCTACTTATATGATAACTATAAAAAACAATCGTGGATGTTGTCCATGTTGTAAAGGTAGGGTTGTAGTAAAAGGATATAATACTTTTGGAGATATATTTCCTGATTTAATTAAATATTTTAAAAATAAGGAAGATGCTTTTTTATATTCTTACGGAAGTAAAGAAAAGGTGTTTTTAAAATGTCCAGACTGTGGGTATGAATTTAAAATCTCAATAAAACATTTAGGAGAACGAGGTTTTTCTTGTCCTGTATGTTCTGATAAAGTGTCTCTTCCTAATAGAATTCTGAGAGCATTTTTAAAATCTGTTTCACAACAATTGGAAGAATATGATTTTGAAAAACGGTTTGATTGGTCTCAAGGGAAAGTGTATGATGGATATTTTGTTAAAAATGGTAAAAAATATTTGATTGAAATGCAAGGAGAGCAACATTATAGAGATGCTTGGGATACTAAAGAGAACACACAAGCGAATGATAACATAAAGGCGCAATTAGCCAAAGAAAATAATTTTGAATTAATTACAATAGATTGTAAAACAAGTGATTTTAATTACATTAAGAAAAATATGATGAATTCTGAATTAAAAGAACTTTTTTCTATTCGCAAAAGAAATTGGGACACCATATTTAAACAGGCAACATCTTCTTTAATTGTAAAAGCCGCTGAATTGTATAATAGTGGAATAACTTCTCCTATTCAAATTGGAGAAAAATTAATGGTTCATAGAAAAACAGCTCGAAGCTATTTGGAAAAGGCTGCTCAATTAAAAATGATTAATTATGAAAAAAAGATAAATCCAATTTACAGTATAAATGTTTATGATGCTTTTGATGTATTGTTGTTTAAAGAAATAGGATTGAAAGATTGTGTTAGAAAACTTGAAAATTTAAGTCCTCAAACTCATTTGGAAACTATTAAAAAATATTGTGATACTCGGACATTGTATAGAAATTATTATTTTTATTCATCAGATAAAGACCCTCATACAAATCATCAATAATCCTCAAATTAATGATTTGTAAACTTTGAGGAGGTTTATAAACTTAGTTTGTCAAAAGAGGACTTGAAATATAGTCCTCTTTTAATAATTTGGTTACGAAGCGCTGATAACCAAATTAGCGAAGACAATAAAGAAAAGGAGGTTAGCTATGGCAAAAAACATTAAAAGGATTAAACTTCCGGGCGTAACCGATGTTTACGATGTAATTGATGCAACTGCAATTCATAGTGAAGACGTGGCTACTTCTATGGTCGCTGGCATTGTAAAAATTGGTTCTGGAATTACAGTAGCTGCGGATGGAACAATTAGCGTAAATGCGACATCTCCTGTAACAAGTGTTAACAATAAGACTGGAGCAGTTATGCTTACTGCGGATGATGTCGGCGCTTTACCTACCAGTGGTGGTACGTTAACCGGGGATTTACAAGTTGGTTCTGCAAGCGTTCAAACAAATGGATATGTTGTTGGAACATGGCTGCAAGGTACAGCTTAGAATCATTTAGGATATGCAGCGACTAAAATTGCAGTTCAAGATGCTTCTGGTTGGGTTTATCATAGAACGGCAGAAGAAGTAAAATCTGATATTGGTCTTGGCAGTGTTGACAATGTAAAGCAATATTCAGCAAGTAACCCTCCCCCTTATCCAGTAACTTCTGTTAATGGGCAAACAGGAGCGGTTACACTTGAATCTGGTGGTGGAACTAATATTGTTGTGTCAAGAACTCAACCGAGTGGACAAAAAGCAGGAGATTTTTGGTTCCAGATTGTTGACTAATTAATGGTTATTAATGATTAATCGGTAAATTAGTTAGTAAAAAAATAACACAAAGTAATAACAGAAAGGAAACGGCTTAATATGACAATCAAGAAGGAAAAGGTAGTGTTTACTGCCGCTGGAGAAAGAGAATTTCATATTCCAGCTAATGCTTCTTTAATTAAGTTGCAAGTCAAATCTGGAAGTGTTACTGTTGAAGGGAAGCTTACCAAAGACAGTGACTATATCAAGATTTCTGGTGTAAAGGCCGATTTAACAAAATCAACCGTTGCTCCTGTTGGTATTACTTCTTTTGACGTAGCTGGATATTATCAAGTAAAATTAACGTATACTGGTTCTGATGATGTTATCAGTGTAATGATGTAAGGAGGGCTGAATTATGGCAAACGAAGCTCTTACTAACATTGCGCTGTTATATAGCATGGCAGCAATCAGTGGTAGTGGTGGAGGCGATACTCCCACTCCACGGGGTACCGTTGGTGTAAAAGTTGGTACAGTATATACGATTGGGCCAAACGAACAAGCAAAAGTAATAAACATTGGTGACGAGCAAAATGTTATACTTGACTTTTATATTCCTCAAGGAGTAGCTGGTCAAGGGTCTCAATGGTATATTTCTGATGCAATTCCGGGCACTTTGGTAGAGGGTGCTGTAGATGGAGATTTAATCCTTTATACAACTGGAGAAGTTTATAAAGTTATAAATGGAAAAGCAGTAGACCAAGGTTTAACAATTGGTGGGACTAACAATTCTCCATATGATTATGCTGTAAAAGCGGGATTTAAAGGTAGTGAGGCCAAATTCCAAGAATTATGGTTAGCTTCTTTGAATTCTGGTTTTACGAATACGATATTAGACGGTGGAAAATCTAATTCTTAGGTTCACACTGTTCAAAACGATGCTGGTTTAAGTAGCACTACAAAGTATGATATACTTGTAAGTGGCGATAATGAATTAGACGAGTAATAGTTTTGATTTAATTAATGATATAAAATCAAACTCTTAAGAGGTAAATTAAATATGTATATTATTAGTAAAGAAAAGAATGGTAGCGGGGCTTATTCTGCATTGCAGAGTTGGAGTTCTCCAAATTGTCCTGATACCCACTGGTTTTATCCAGACGAATTTTTCGGTATTTTCTATCCTGCTGACAAACGTTTTGCTGGTTTTGTAGATGTAGAAGTAGATGAAAGCAAAAAGATGGTTACTAAGGTAACGTGGAATGAGGAACTTTATGCAAAATTTGCGGAAGAGCATCCTGAACCCGAACCTGTAGAGCCCGAACCCTCTGAAGCAGAGGATGTAAATGCGATGCTTGTTGACCAAGAGATGCGTTTAACTGCTCTGGAAGCTGCTGTTAATGCTAATAGTGCGAACTAATAGGAGGGATAGATATGCTTTTTAGAACTTTACGCAGAATGATTGAAAGAAATCAGATTGAAGGTTTAGAGGAAAAGATTGTGTTTTTCCATGACCACAAGAAACTGAGTGATGAAGATTATGAAACACTCATGAGGATGTTGGAGGAAAAGCAGTAAGCGAAAGAGCGAAATAAAACAGTTCTTTTATTTGTCATTTTTTGACCATTTTTCACGTTTTTCGCAACATTTTACGGCAAAAAGTCGTTAAAAATTAAAAAATTTTAGTGTTTTAAAAACACTTTTAAATTAAAGTGTGCGTATCTGATACGCAGAGGAGATTATTATGGCTAAGTTTAGTGAGATTATTTTGAACGGTAAGAAGGACGGCAAGACTCTTGAGGAGATTAACAAGGAGTTGAAGGAAGCTGGTGCTACTTTCTCTCTGAAGAGCATGAGTGAGGCTGAGGCTAAGGCTAAGGCTTTGAAGGAGCAGGAGGAAGGTTTCAAGAAGGGCGAAGAGCCTCTGATGGTTGATGGCGTTCTGGCTATCATGGCTTCTGACGGCAAGCCTGTGAAACTGACCAACGGTGTTTTGGGTAAGGGTACTAAGGCTTCTGTGAAGACTCCTTCTATGGAGCGTGACATTTCTCGTGCTGGCAAGACCATTACTGCTGGTGGCTTTGAGCTTCGTTATGACAGCAATGGTTATTGCGTTTCTAAGTCCCGCATTAAGTAATTAGACCAAAGTTCTAATTAATTAAGAGATATTAAGTTTTAACATAAATGGGAGGGCCCTTTTAGCCGAGGGCTCTCCTCTAAAAACAAAGTGAGGTGAGTGAATGGAGATTTACGAGAAAATTCCTCTCTCAAAGATTGAAAAGATTCAACTTTACAACAACACAAAGAAGAAAAGCATTGTACAGGTAAAAAAAGAAACTGGGGCTGATTATGCCATCAATGGCGGCATTTTTAGTTTTAAGACTTTCAAACCTTTTGGTAATACCAAATCAGATGGTGTTGTTCTTTGTGACCCTCATTATGGTGAGTATGGCTTTGGATGGGACATCGGCCCAGATATTAAGTATGAAGTTCTTCCTAACTCCAAGAGGAAAAATTATCTTGGTTGTGTAGGAATGATTCTTAATGGTGGTAAACAAAAATTAAGATATAATTCTGACATGGGTGGTACACGTCAAAGAAGTGCTATTGGTTTAGATGATAAAGGTAACTTTATTATGTATGCCTGTAATGGCTCTAATAACAAATCACCTGAAAAACTTCAAACCTATTGTTTGAACATGGGTTGGAAGCAACGGCTTATACTGGATGGTGGTGGCTCTACGAGTTTGCTTACCAATTCTAAAAAGTTAGTATCTGAAGGTTCTAATGGACGAATTGTTTCAAACTATATTCTTGTGTTTTTGAAGAAAGATAATTCTTCTTCAACTGTTACAGTTACTAAGGACAATCCTTATAAAAAACCGACACGCACTATTCGAATTTGGCATACTGGAAATGATGTAAAGTGGGTTCAGTACGCATTGAATCGTGAAGGGTTTAATTGTGGAGAAGTTGATGGCATTTTTGGAAAAGGTACAAAGAAAGCGGTGATAGCTTTCCAAAAAGCCAAAGGACTGGGTGCTGATGGAATAGTAGGGCCCAAGACAAGGGAGGCATTAGTATGAGTAATATGAGGGCTTCTAAAGAAAAAATTTCTGCGAGTAAGAAAGGCTTGATTGTAATTTTTGCTTCTGCAATTTTGACTACGATTGCAATTGTTGTACTTACAATTCAAGGTGATTCTGATTTATCTACACTCGGAGAGGTTTGTGTTGCATTGTGGGGTGCTGCTGGAGCTTATTCTGCGTTTTATCTTTGGAAATCTAAAGTGGAGAATAAGAGCAAATTTGCTCAAAAGTGGGTTGCTGAAATGGCAGACAAATATGGTATTGAAAATATCACCCCCATTGTACAAAGTATAATTGAAGATTAATACTTGTGAGGGTAGTGAGAGAGCTATCCTCACTTTAAATATAGTTCTTAATAGAAAATGTATAAACTCTTTTTATTATCTAAATAAAAGGAGAGTTTTATGTCAGAAACTAAGAATATTATTATTCAATAGAATAACGGAACTGATTATGACAAATTACATCCAGAAACAGTTGATTCAAAAGTAAATCTTACTGGCGATAATGTTTCTGCTTTGGGTAATACTTTAAAAGAGGCTTTACCTAAAATTAACTCTCGATTAAATGTAGTTGAGGATAATCAATGGGAAATCGGAGATATTAGAATTACTACAAAATCTGACTTGGGTAAAAAATGGTTGAAAGCAGATGGAGGTGTTTACGATATAAACAAATATCCAGACCTTGCTAAAATTACCCCTGTTCGAGGTTTTCCGTTTGGAAGTCAATCTATAACAACGGGGACAATAGAGGGGCAAACTTTACATTTTGGAGCAATAAACGAAACAAATCTTAATGTGGGACGGGCAAATTATGTTAATGGTTATTATTTTCGATTTAAAGATTCTTTAAATATTTCAAGTAATGCTTATTCTCTTTTGGTTCATTATACTCAAGATAAAAAGAATTGGACTACAGTAAGAGTATCTATAACTTTAACAGGTTTTACTGAAACAAAAACTTCTGGTTATATAAAAGGTATTGGATATACAAATCGGTATTGGTATTTAGTGTTTTCTTTCAACACAAAAGATGGGTTTTTTTATTCATCCAGTTTAGATTTTTCTGATTTTCAGGTTGTGTGGATTAATGATATTATAACAAAAATACCAAATTTTAATGATGAAGTATATATAATGTGGGGGAATGGAGTTTATTTTTATAACAATTCTTATAGCTTAGTTATTGGACATGAGAATGGCGGATATAAATATATAACTGCAATTACGGCAAATAACATAAGTTTTTCTTCGGGGTTAAATTATCGCAGAATTTATAACTGTCCTTTTGAAAGCGGTGTGTATTGGAACGATACAATGATAGCTTGTATGTTTAATAATAATTTGTACACTTTTTTTACTAAGCATACTTCTCCAAGTAGTGGACCTAGGTATTACAGTGGTTTATATGTATCCAATCCAAATGGGTCAAACCCAATAGGTATAATTGAGATGGATAGCAATGACGGGAAAGATGTGAATCAGGTATCCTTTATTTATAAAGGAAAAGATGAAATGTATCTTTCTGTGGTGGGTCCTTCAAAAAGTTGGTCAATAAAATTTACGAAATCAAATAAAACAGGAGAAAAGGTTACTTTTCCCAACCGGGTTCCAACTTTAGTTTTAAAAAATGGTAAATTTTTAAAGGGAGTCTTAACATCCGGGTCTAATACTTGGTTGGTGGCAGACAATTTTTAGCTTGAAAATGCGGAAACTTATACAGCAACAATTACTGGTAGTATTAATTCTTCGGATAATGCGACTGTAAATATGGAATTGCCAAATGGATTAGCAAGTTATACAAATTCGAATGCTAATTCTTCAAGGACATATACGCTTGAACAAGGTGGAGTATTACCTAATAGTAATATCAGTTCAAGCTCTTTAACAGGACTTAATACGTTTATTAAAGCACTCAATTAAATTTTAAAGTTTTAAATTTTAATTTAATCTTGCTTTTATTTAATTAAGATTTAAACCTTTAAATAAAAGAAGATTCTTCATT
>NFZC01015112.1_pt1 | contig 27269 bp, 32 predicted proteins | sample 1095391 | NCBI WGS metagenome assembly NFZC01 (sample SAMN03609890, study PRJNA323583) | gut metagenome | isolation source: feces | host: Rattus norvegicus | place: Denmark: Riget | collected 2013
TTTTTTTTTCTTTAGTGTAGATGCTATAATGGGCGAAAAGGTGTTACTAAAAAAAAACAAACTGCAAATGAGTGAAATCAAAGCGAGTGTTAGCATTACATTACAAGGTGGTGTAATGCTGACCCAAGCTGAGGCTGAACAGCTTGAGAAGAACAAAGTAGGCACAGGTTATGACTTGACTAGAATCAGAGTTGATGGCAAGAAAGATAATGCCATCAATGTAAGGACTAGAAAATCCAGACCTGCAATTCAGACCATGAGTATATGCAAAGAGGCTTATGATTACATGACTAGTAAGGATAGTTGTCCTCCTAACCTCAAGCAATTTGTATGGGCTAAAATGAAGCCCGCACAGAGATTTGAGGCACATCTTGACTTAGTGTGCAAGTATCTCAAAGGCACCTCCTATACCTATAAGGTATTTGATGATTGAGTAATAACAACATCACTTATACTATAGAAGTATGGAGTTCTTTGTTGTCTTAATGTCCTTATTAGGGGTAATACTCCTGATAAGGACATTCACTAGATATGACCCTAACCTTGACTTGGTACAATCAGGCAATAAATATATACTATTTCCTATGGTACAACAAAGTACAAAAATTGAGGGGAGGTGAGTATGAGAGCAAAAAGCACATTAAACTGTTTTGAGATATGATAGAGTTTAAGCTTGGAAGAGTCAGAAGTGGCAAAAGGTATAGGTGGGCTAATAAATTCCCCCGCAAGAGAATACTCCATAGAGGAGATGAAAAGTTAGCCTATTGGTTCAAGAACAACTGGATAAATGATAACTACAGATATTTCAAAGGGAATTTGTATAAGTTCCTTATGTCTAATATAGGCAGACCAGTTGATAAGATATTCTCAGAGTTCCTAAGTAGATGTGACAAGTCTGTTAAGGTATATAATCTGAGAAATCGGTTCTATAATATGTTTGAGGAGAAGTCAGAGATTGGTTGGTTGGGTGGTTTCTACATCACCAATGGCATATTGAACTATAAGAAGAGAACCAATAAACCTAAGCTCAGGTCTTATGCCAATATAGGAGACTATAACAGACAGATAATGCCTGATATAGTCTCTTTGTGCAAAGAGTGTGAGTCTACCCATCTCAAACAGTTAATAGGAGAATTCAAGTTATCTTATAAAGTCCAGAAGAGAGTTTACTTAATAGAGAAAGAGGTATGGTTATCAAACTTAAAGCTCCAAGCACGTTATAAGTTATGCTCTGTCTATGGAGTGGGTAATGGAATACATAAGTATGTACAATACTCTCAAGATAAGATGTATAAGGCCAGTTATGAGATACGGGATAGATATAGCTGGCCTGAACTGTCTGAGTTTGTATTTATTACAAAAATTTAGAAGATATGAAAAAATGTCTTATACTAGTAGTATGGTTCGTAGTGTTTATGGCTCTACTGACAAGCTCATTGAGTCTAATATCGGCACCTGACACTATAGAGAACCTTATTGGAATTGTAGTACTAGCAGTTACTATAGTTCTCAGCAAAAAAACAAAGTGTTTAACAAACTTAATAATTAAAAAAAGACATGAAAAGTAAATTGATTTTGGGACTTTTGTCCCTGTTCATGGTGTTCTCAATGACATCATGTATGGAGAAAGTAGATGCTGGTTGTGAAGGCATCAAGGTGAATCTGTATGGTAGTGACAAGGGAGTGGATGATGCTTCTTTGGTAACTGGTATTGTATGGTACAACCCATGGACTACCAAGATATATGAGTATCCTACTTATGTACAGACCATTGACTATGAGCCATTTACTATCAATGCGAGGGATGGCTCTGAGTTTACTGTAGATCCCACTGTATCATTGAAGATTATTGATGGCAAGTCTCCTATCGTGTTTAAGAAATATAGGAAGGAACTAAAGGAGGTTGTAGGAGGTACTTTGTATAACTATGTAAAGGATGCCTTCAGGATTCAGCTCAATAAGTTTACCACAGATGACATTGTAAGTAAGAGGGATAGTATTGAAATTGCTATTGAAAGACACCTTAGTGTAACACTTACTAAGGAAAACTTCCAGTTGGAGCAGCTCACTTCAGGACTTAAGTATCCTCAGACTATTGTAGAATCAGTGAATGCCAAGAATGAGGCTGAAATGTACGGTCTCCTTGTCTGAAAAGACAAGATAATAAATTTCCTTAATTGCTGGAACATCCATATTTATTCATTTGCATAATTCAAAGATTTTGCTTACCTTTGTATTATTAAAATGAAAATATATTATGGAAAATCAGCAGCCAAGTGTTAACTACAGAAGTATAAAAAAGAATGCACTCAAATACCAAATTACTATAGGAGAGGTATATGGAGTGTATAAAGTTATTGAAGAAGTTAGGATACCCACCGAGAAGTGCTGTGTGACTAAATGGAAATGTGTAAATATCTATACTAATAAGGAGTATATTTACACAGGTTCATATCTACACAAGCTCAAAGAGAGGGTAAAGACTAAGTTCAATAATGAAACTCAATATGGACTAAGAAATTTCTTATATAGGTCAAGTAAGACTAATGCCACAAGTAGACATCATAGTTTTAACCTTACATTTGAAGAGTTTAACAATATAATTTCCAAACCATGTCATTATTGTGGGAAAGAGCCTAGAGAGGTAAGTAAAGAACTTCTTATAAAAAGAGGTGATACTCACCAACCAACAATAAGATATAATGGCATAAATAGGATAGACCCAACTGTTGGGTATCAAGTAGACAATTGTGTTCCTTGTTGTCCTACTTGTAATTATATGAAGCACACTCTACAAAAAGAGGACTTTCTTAGACAAATTGAGAAGATTTACAACTTCAGTGTTAATAAAGGTTCAACGACTATCCCGCAAGGGAGTACATCTGAAGCTAATGCAGATGGAAATGGGAAACCCCTAACATGTAATGATGAGGGTGAAGATATAGTCTCATTTATACAGTAATGTATAGAAGTTCATAAGAGAACTGCATAACTAGTTGCGTGGTTATGTGAAGATAATGATACAAAGGGCAATGCAGGTGGAGAATGAGGTCAAGGTAGCTGAAGCTCAGGCTAAGAAACTTATTGTAGCTGCTGAAGCAGAGAAGAAAGCCAATGAGTTAAGACAGCAAGCTCTTACTCCCGCTATTCTTGAAAAGATGTGGATTGAGAAATGGGATGGAACTGTTCCAACAGTAATTACTGGGGGTAATACTTCAACATTTCTTGATTTAAACAAAATAAGAAAGTGATATGAAGAATAGGATAGGGAGATTTAATAACTTATAACACTCTTAACATGAAACAAATAGTATTCAACTGTTGTCTACTTGCCTGGCTGATAGGACTGACTGTCTACTCAGTCAATGAGAGTAGGAAAGCTCCTCCTGGCATTGAGTTTGAGTTAAAGCTCAATGATAGGGAGATTATGAAAGACTTGGAAGCTAATGTTACCAATATGCTTGCAGTGTGTGAATACTATGATGTAAAACATCCTAGGATAGTCACAGCTCAAGCCATACTTGAGTCTGGTAACTTTAAGTCTGAGTTATTCAAGGAATATAATAATCCCTTTGGTCTTTACAACAGTAAGAAGAAGGATTACTTCAAGTTCAAGCATTGGACAGATGCTGTAGCAGCCTATATCTCTATGGTAGAGTATAGGTATACTGGAGGTGATTATTATAGATTCCTTGAGGAGCTTCCCTATGCCCAAGATAGTAGATATATAGATAAAGTCAGAATAATAGAAAGTAATTTACCTCCGTAACATGGAAGAGTTTAAGATAAATTGAAGAGTTTCCTAACCATGCTGTGAGTAAATTTAGGTAGAGTTAAAAACTATGGCACAAGGAGTGTAAGAAATGGTATTAGGAGGAGAAAAGGTATTGAGCAGCTTTCCTTTAGAGGGAGAATTACTAAGAGAGTTTTCTACTCTTAAAGAAGCAGCTCAATATGTTTAATGGAACTTTCAGTACTATTGCTCACTGCTGTCAAAGGAAAAAATATAATCAAGCTTACGGATATAAAATGGAGATATAAGACATTATGAATCGTGATAGTGTAAGAAAAGATATATTATCTATCTCTAATAGAGCTGTATTATTACTTCTCCCAACTGGCTTCGGTAAGTCATTGATGGGTATGGACTTATGCTTGAGAGATAATCCTCAGAGCATTCTTATAGTAGTACCTAGAGTTGTTCTTATACAGAACTGGAAGGATGAGTTCAAGAAGTGGGGAAATGATGAGTACCTAGACAGAGTTACATTCAGTACTTATGCTGGGTTACACAAAGTTCCTGATATTCGAGGACACTTTAACTGTGTCATATTGGATGAAGCTCATCACATAACTCCTAGAGTTCAGGATTTGCTTACCTATATAACATATGACAAGATAATCATGTTGTCAGCTACAGTCAAGAGAGACCTCAAGTATGACTTGAAGGATATGTTTCCTGACCTATATTGTTATAAGGTGAACATGAAGGAAGCCATAGAGAATGAAGTCCTTCCAGACCCTATGGTATATCTCCTTCCTCTTACTCTTGATAACAAGTATAACACAGAGAAGATAGTGAAGCATAGCAGTGCAAGGACATCAGTGACTTGTACATATAAGGATAGATGGAACTACTTGCGAAACAAGAACATCAAACTTACCATTGAGTGTACCCAACTCCAGAAGAGTGTTGAAATGAATAATGAGATAAACTTCTGGAAAGACAGGTATATGAGGACAAGGAATGAGTTGTTCAAGAACAAATGGCTACATCTTGCAGGCCAGAGGCTCAAGTGGCTATCAAACCTAAAGAATCCTATTGTGCTGAGTCTATTGGCTCTATTCAAGAATGAGAGAGTATTAACTTTCTGTAACTCCATAGACCAGACTGTTGAACTGGGTAAGAATTGTATAAACAGTAAGAACAAAGATGCTGTAAGTGTACTTGAAGCCTTCAATAAAGGTGAGATAAGACATATCACAGCCTGTAATATGCTTAATGAAGGTATGAACCTTAGTAACTGTAGGATAGGTATATATGTCAATCTCAATAGTTCAGAGATAATTATCAAGCAGAGGCTAGGTAGAATACTTAGGCATAAGAACCCAGTAATAGTCATTCCTTTCTATAAGGGAACTAGGGAGGAGAAGTTAGTTACTAAGATGCTTGAGGATTATAATCCTAAGCTGATTCATATAGTAGAAAACATAACTGATATAAAAATATGAGAAACAGAGTTTTAATTGAAAAGACCAGCTTTCATGTAGATGAAGCAAACAAGGTAGTTGTATGTACACTTGAATGTAATATGCAGCTTGAGGGACACCCTGCTTGGAATGCCATTGACAGTGGGATGTTCAAGAAGATTCCCTATGTAAGTTGGAGTGGTAGGTTCATTACTAAAGCCAAGGCAAGATGCAATGCCACAGACACATTCAGTGTTGAGACTGGTAGAATGATTGCTGAGAGCAGGGCTAAAGCCAAGATGTTCAACACCTCCAGCAGAGTATATAAGTTTTGTTCAGATGCCCTGATAAAGCTGGCAAAGGAATGTAGTAGCTCATCTGGAGCTTGTAAGCAGGCTATGATGATTGAGAATGACCATGTTCTTGAATTAACTAGGTAAGGAGGAACTATGGCAAGGCTAACTGATAAGGCATGTAAGAAACATGGTCTGCTACTTAGTGAGGGATTGGCTTTGCTTGCTATCAGCACTACTACTGATGAGACTTATAAATCACTAGTAAGTAGAGGGTTAATCACTGAGGCTAATGGTACTATACAATCACTGAATAGAAAGTATAGTGCTACTGATAAGGGCATAGTCTTAGCTGATGAACTCCTTGCTGATAGTGAAGAAAGTATAGTTATCAAAGAAAATGGTATCAAAGAGCTTGCCGATAAGCTTAGAGAAATATATCCTGAGGGTAAAATGACTGGCACATCCTATTATTACAGGTGCAATAAAACTGATATAGTCAAAAAACTTAAATCTTTTTTTAGAAGGTATGGAGAATACACCTCTGAACAAATTATAGAAGCTACCCAAAGGTATGTATCATCTTTCAATGGTAACTATACTTATCTAAGACTCTTGAAGTATTTCATCTGGAAAGATGAGAATAAAGATGGAGAAACTTTGCAAGTCTCACAATTAGCAGATTGGATTGAGAATAAAGACAGTGTGAACTCTACAAACTCCGATTGGACTACTAGCTTGAATTGATATGGATGTATTTGACAGGTCAATAGAGAAGCTCAAGGTTAGGAGACAAAGGATATTGGATGGTCAGATTAACTGTATTCCATTACCTTTCCCTAGATTGAGAACCTGGTTGCCAGGTATTGAGAAAAGAAGATATACTATAGTTACTGCAAACCAGAAGATAGCCCTTATCTAATCTAAGTATCTTACTAATAGTATTGCAGTTATAATTATATATTTGTAACTTTTGCATAAAAAACTATTAAGTATAGATAAAAATTTCAAGGCAGGTTATCCATACATGAAGAGATATATGATTAGATATAGATTGTCGTGTAACTAAGTAATTAGTTATATTATTACTCCTGAATATCCTCGAAAGCTAAGTCTGGAAACAGATATGCTAACTTGAGGAGGCATAGTGGGTAAAGCTACAGCCCTAGAGACTTAGATGCAGGAGTGCCCTAATAGTAAGGCTAAGGGTAAAGAAATAGTCCAGACCACAAACAAGTAATTACTTGGTAGTGAAAACTATAGTGGTATGAGGTAAGTCAAAACTTAGTGACTATATGTATGTTTATGAGCCTTTCTTCTATATGATAGAGCATCCTGAGCAACTAAGATTCAAGGTGCTTTACTTCACTCTTGAAATGGGTAAGGAAGAGAAATTCTATGAGTTTCTCTGCCACCTGTTATATAGATTGGATAACATAAGGATAAGTCCTACCAACCTTAAGAGTACCAATGCTGACAATCCTTGTCCTGAGCATATACTTGAACTCATTGAGAGTGAAAGGTATCAACAGTACATAAGGAAGTTCAAGGAGACTGTCATCTATATAGATGATATAAGGAATCCTACTGGTATCTATAAGAGAATTAGAGGATTTATGCTTGAAAGAGGTCAGTTCCATTATAAGAAAGGTACTGTTAAGGATGAGAATGGTCTGCCTATTGAGGTAGATGTCATTGATTACTTTGAACATACTGATGAAGATGAGTATATAGAGGTAATCCTTGATAATTATTCCAATCTGATGCAAGAGCAAGGTATGGATAAGAGAGCTACCATTGAGAAGATGAGTAAGTATGCCATTGAACTCAGGGATAAGTTTGATATTCATTTCTGTGCTATCCAGCATCAAGCCCAAGCTCAGGAAGGCATTGAGAACCAGAAGCTTAATAAGCTATATCCATCATCAGATGGTCTGGCTGACTGTAAGACTACCACCAGAGATGCTAATCTGGTATTAGGTCTGTTCAGTCCTTTCAAATATGGGCTAACAGAGTATGAGAAATATGACATAACCAGATTTAAGAACAACATCAGATTCTTATTAGTCATTGAAGATAGGGATAATGGTGCAGGTGGCCAGGTATGTCCATTACTCTTTGATGGTGAGATAAGTAACTTCTGTGAATTACCTCTTCCTGACAATAAGAGGGAAACTGAGTCAGCACTACAGTATGTAGAGCAAGTCATAAGAAGAAGAGCTACTCCAGTATTTATGATGTTCACAAGAGAGTTCTCAAGAGAAAAAAGAAAAGTAGTTAAAAGCTTGCACAGATGGTTCAATAGAAGTATCTTTGCAGGTAAAAACAAGTAAAAGTAATATGGCAAAAGCATTGATTTTAGCTAAGACTGGGTTTGGTAAATCCAGTTCATTGGTTGGTGTACCTTCTGCTGGTATATTTGGCTTGAACCCTAAGGAGACTTATCTTCTTAGTTGTGTTAACAAGCCTCTGCCTATTAAGGGTGCATCTAAGATTTATGTGCCTGTACCTATGCAGGGTATTAGCACGGCTAACTTAGGTTCAGTCATAGGCAAAGGCAACAGGATTATCACCAAGGATGCCAAGATTGTAGCTGCTGCTATAGAGTTGTTAATCAATTCACCTTTCAAGAATATAGTAGTTGATGATATGAACTATCTGTCACAAGACTACTATATGAAGAATGCCATGAAAGGTGGTTGGGACACTCCTAAGCAGATAGGCTATAACATGGGTCTTATCTTTGACCAGATTGACAATGTGCCTGAGGATAAGAACATTATCTGTATGGCTCACTTTGAGACCTACAAAGATAAGAATGGTGATTCTATCTCTTACAAGTACAAGTCAACTGGTAATATGGTAGATGAATACATCACACCAGAAGGTAAGTTCGAGACTGTACTCTTTGGAAAGATGTCATGGGATGATACAGCTAAAGTAGCTGTAAGGCAGTTTGTTACCAATAATGATGGTGAATATCCTGCCAAAAGTCCTGTTGGTATGTTTGAGTCCCTGTATATTCCTAATGACTTGGGTATAGTAGCTCAGAAGATGCAGGAGTATTATGATGGAGAATGAGCAGAGAGGAAGTAATCAGATTAAGCTACGCAGCTAGCAATGGCAGCCTAAATAGCAGTGATATAAGCACACTGCTTATAAACTATTGTATGGAGAATGGAAAGTCCTATTTTGATAGTAACAGATTTGTGATAAGCTTGGGTAAAATGCCTGAGCTTCTTGCTTATTGTATATCCTATGCTCTTAAGTGGTATGAGAGAAAATATACCATAAATAAGCTGTATTCAGCACCTAATCCTATGGCATTAGGCGATGGGAGAAGGATAATCTTAATATATTAAGTAAAATGAAAGAATTAAGCAAATTTGAGATTGCAGCCATCAAGAGGACTGCACAGAATGTGAATGCAATGGTCACTAAGAAGACCAAGCTGAAAGAGAAGATTGATGCACTTCAAGCTGAGTATGACCAGATTGAAGAGGCGCAGGAACAGTTTGAAGCACCTATCAAAAAGATGACTGGTGGCTATGGTACTGAGGACCTTGTAGAGAAGGTGATTGAGGACACTGGCAAGCTGGATAAGAATGGAAAGACTATAAAGCTTGCCAAGTATGTCTTAAAGTACCCTGACACTATCCTTCCTCCTATTATGGATAATGGTGATGGTGTAGTGGATGATACTGAGAAAATTCCTGAAGTTGAAGTACCTGCTGATATTGCAGTGGCTATTGACCCTACAATAGAATCTCCTCTTGCTCCTAGTATGGAAGATAAGGAGCATGGTACAGACTCTAGTGATTTCCCCTTTATGAACTAATCAAATAAGGAGTAGACATGAAAAGAGAACCTATTTTCGCATTTGCACAAGGCAATGAATCTAAAGAGAATATAAGAAAGCTGTACATTGGTATAGCTCCTGTCTTTGTGTTGGCTGTCAATCCTAACAAGGAAGAGACAGAGAAGCTCTATAACACAGAGCTTGATGAAGTACCTAACTATCTGAGTGAGGCTGAGGTTGGTCCAGAAGGTAATAAGTCTAAAGTATCTCAGGCTAGAATTGACTTTGTTGTCAAGTCTGATGCAGAGAAATGTAATGGAATTGAGATGCTCACTAGAGTAACTTTCTTCCTCAATAAGGCTTATAGGTATAACAAGGATAACACCAAGGTTGAGGTAATCAATAAGTATGGTGAGTGTACTTGGCTGCCTGTAGAGTGTATCAAGAGTGGTGCAGCTATCCCTGACAACATGAAGTGGTATGACACTTCTGAGATGAGGCCTGCATACATTGGAGAGGCAGAGCTTACTGACTTTATCAAGAAGTATCTGAACATTCCCAACAAGTCATTCACTAACCCTAAGACCAAGGAGATTAAGTTTATTCCTAACCTTGCTGATGCTGAAGCTAGACTTGATAAGATTGAGAACTATTTCAAGGGTGATTTTACTGAGTTGAAGAATGTCATCAAATTGCAACCTAATAATAGAGTTAAAGGTATGTTTGGTGTAAGGACTACTGATGATAATAAACAATATCAGGCTGTATATGCTCAGAAATTCCTGAAATTGAATGTTACAGACTATAGCAAGCTTGATGAGGAGATACAGAACAGAAAGGCAGCAGGAGCATATCCTACTACTGAGTTCAGTATTGAACCACTGCATGAGTATAATGTAGCCGCAACTGATTTTAACTCACCTGAAAATGACCCATTTAGTGTAGGTTCAGCACCTACAAGTACTCCTTGGGATGCTTGGCAGAATAAATAAATAAGTTTTTAACTCCATAAACTATAAAAACTGATATGGCATTTGGTATTGGAGAACATAGCATAACCCTAGATGATGTCCTGGCAAAAACTACAGAATTTGACATATTATACCACTATTTCAATGTAAGTGAACTGCCTACTATAATACATTCACCTTTAAGGCAGGATAACAGACCTTCGTTTGGTCTATATACATTGGATGGTAAGAGGGTACATTACACTGACTTAGCTACTAAGGATAGAGGTGGATTGTTTGATTTGCTTATGAAGTATTGGGGGGAAAGTTACAAAGATATGCTAAATCATCTTTGGGAGGACTTACCCAATTTCTCCAATGCCAATGTCCAATTTAATAGTATTAAGAGTGAGAGAACTTATCAATCATTGAAGTCTAGGAATATAGACCTTCAATGTAAGGTTAGAGAGTGGAAAGACTATGACTTGGAATACTGGGGTTCCTATGGGATAAGTCTTGATTGGCTCAAGTATGCTGACATATATCCCATATCCCACAAGATAGTGATTAGGGATGGTCAGAGATATGTATTTGGTGCTGACAAGTATGCTTATGCCTATGTGGAGAGGAAAGAGGGCAAAGTAACCCTCAAGATATATCAGCCTTTCAATAAAGGAGGCTATAAGTGGAGTAACAGGCATGACAGGAGTGTCATATCACTTTGGACTAAAGTACCTGAGTATGGAGATAAAATCTGCATATGCTCATCCATGAAGGATGCCTTGTGCTTATGGGCTAACACAGGAATACCAGCATTAGCTATCCAAGGGGAGGGCTACGGTATGAGCAATACTGCTATTAGTGAACTCAAGAGAAGATATAGCCATATCTATATACTTCTGGATAATGACGAAGCAGGTATCATTGATGGTAGAAAGCTGTCTGAATCCACTGGGTTCACTAATATAGTATTGCCTAGAGTGAATGATGCCAAAGACATCAGTGATTTATACAAATCTCTTCAAGACCCTAGTAGATTCAGAGACATTATCATGCCACTTTTTTAAGGACTAAGATTGTTTTTTTTTTTAGGATAACATTTAACAAAGTAATTAACATTTTAACAAGTAAACATTATGGAAACTCGTAAAGTAACTATCATCAACTCCAAGACCCAGAGCCAGAAAATAATTCAAGACTCTAAGGCTACAACCCTCGGTGAACTCAAGCAGGAAATGAGGGAGAGGGGTATTGACTATACAGGCATGACTTTCTTTGAAGGTCATATGAGAGCTGAACTCAAGGATGATGCAGCTACTCTGCCTACCAACATCCCCTATAAGGGTCAAGTAGTCAATGACTTGATATTTATGCTGACTGCACCCGAGAAGAAAGTTAAGTCTGGTGCTATGTCAAGAGCAGAGGCTTATGCAGGAATCAAGGACAGAGGTCTTCAACAGGCTTGTGTAAACAAGTTTGGGAGGAACTTCACTCTGTGTTCTACTGCCAACCTTATTGCCCTGATTGAAGAGTCTAGTAAAGCTAAGGCTGCTCCTGCAAAGGTAGAGGATGGAAAAGCATCTTCTGTTAAAGCTCCTGCCTCCTCTGGTTGTAACTGTGCCAAGGCTCTTGCTATTCTCACAGAGACTCTCTATGTGAATGACATCATTGATGAAGAGGCTTCTGATACAGTTAAGGCTGCTCTCAATGAATGTACCGACAGTAACCCTGAGAAGATGAGCAAGGAGGAGATTGATGAGATGTTTGGCTTTATTGAAAGATAAGGTCAGACTTTTTGAACAACACAGGTGGAGGGTAAGTAGTATGCTTACCATTCACCTTTTTTACACACAGTATGAGTGAAGAAGTAACTAATAAGGTAAGGGAGTTATATGATAACATCATGTACTTCCCTAATAGAGTCCTTGGCATATTCAATGACTTCTTTGGAGAGCAGAGAGTGGATATGCAAGGGTTTTGGAGCTTTGATGAGTTCTTGCGTTCAATGTCTGAGAACAAGCTTAGTTCTTTCTTCTCCAGTAAGAGTGCTGTACTTAGTAGTCCAGAGTTCATAAGTACCAGTAAGAAGAATAAAACTATCATAAAGGATATGCTTGATAATGGTGCTTTGGATAATGCTGTGACTAGTGATGAGGCCCTTGCTACATACTTTCTGCCTATAATGACTACTGCTGTGTCACAAGCTGTTCCACTAGGTTTCATTCTTGTACATTTCCCTCATGTAAGGGTTACTAATGAGAATGATAGATTTGTGGATATAAACAACCTATGGATTAAAGTAGATATAAAAGTAAGTGGTGCAGGTATAGGCTACTTTACTGTAAACAGGAGTGAATATGAGTTGTCTCATATGATAGCAGACTATATGCACAGTCATGTCTCAGGCATACCATTTAATGACTTCACTAAGTTTAAGTCTCCTTGTCTGGGTAGTGGGCCTATTATAAGTACAGTAGCTACTCTTTCAGTGGGGTATGATGAGGCTATATGGCAGCTGTTCTGTCTTGAGTTGGATAAGTATGTCAGGGTTGAAAGTATCTCTGGAGTACCTTACAGGTATCTGGAGAATATAGGCACAGGTGATGGCACAACCAATGGAGAAACTGACTTCTCTATGCAATCTACCACATTCAATGACTATAATACTATATTCTCTAAAGAGGATATGAAGGACTTCGTAAGACATCTGATAAGAAACAAGAAACTTAAGTTCAATTTCATCAGAGGAAACTATGGTTTTGCTATGTCCTATCTTGACTATAGAATACTTATTAGTAATGAGTTCATCAAGTGGTACAACATGAGATATAACTTAGGAACTTCTACTACAAGTTATAATGACTTAGTTAGTAGGGGAATACTGAAAGAATGTATCATCAACAATGGTAAGATACAGTATCTCAGGAACAGTACTAATGTTGATGGTAGGAACTATTATAGATATGAAGGAGCTAATGTATGTACATTCAAGGGTAAGCCTGTCAATATACATATAGTAGATAGTTCCTCTAATACCCTTAACAAAACAGTGTTAGTCAATGCAGGTATTGCTGAGGAAATAGCAAAGGCAGTACTTACAATAGTAAATTACAAGTATGGAAGAGAAGAAAGAGGAGAAGAAGCTGGAATTAGTACACCAGCAATCTATCTATAAGATGGTAATCCCTCAGGAAGTTGAGAAAAAGATAAGACTTCTGTGCAGGGAGATACATAATGTGGAATGGTCTGGAGTACTGTTCTACAAGGTAAGTGGTTCATTTGAGGATAAGTCACTGACAATCACTTGTGTAGACTTATTCCAGATGGATGAAGGTACTGGAGGATATACTGAATATGATATGTCTCCAGATGTCATGGGTTATATGACAGACCATCCTGAGCTGCTTGATGCAGGTGTATATCAGGGACTTATTCATAGTCATAACAACATGGCTACATTCTTTAGTGGTACTGATACAGCCACCTTACAGTCAGAAGGCAGTGATATGAACCACTTTGTGTCACTGATTGTAAACAATGCTGGTAAATATACCGCAGGGGTGACTAGGAGGGCTAAGCTCAAACAGACAGTCAATGAGGAGTTCACATATCCCACATGGGGTGATGAAAGAGTATCTGGCAATAGAGTCTTTACAGTAGAGAAAGAGTATATCCAATGGTTTAACCTTGACATTGAAATTGAAGGAGTCAGTAATGACTTTGAAACGGAAATGCTTGAGAGGATTAAGACTATTAGGGCAGTTAAGTCTAGTAAGAGGAACATTGAGAATGTCAGAAGTCCTTATTATGGTGGAGGCTATAAGAGGGAAGACTATGGCAGGTACCCAATAGGTTCTTACGGCAGTCTTAAAGGACAGACAGTACCTGCTGGTCCAACCAATACCACTCCTATCAAGAGAGAGGTGAATCAGCCTACACTCTTTGATAATACCAATGATGAGTATATGATTGACTATGAGGGGTTCAAACTTGATGAGAAGATAGTGGACTGGGTGGTTAAACAGACTATCACCTGTAGTGTAATCATACCTAACTCAAGTAACATTGATGTGGACAAGTGGGCTAAGTCTATGGACTCTTTGTATAAGAAGAGGTTTGCAGACAAGAAAGAGTTTGAAGCCTTTGCATCAAACTTTGTGGACTTTGTAGTCAATTATACAGAAGACCCAGAAGCTGCTGCTTTCTTGGATGCCATTGAAATGTCTGCTGTATTGGCTTATCAGGTAAGAGAGAAACTAAGCACTCTGCCTAAGAATGAATGGCTGGATGCTTGGATAGAATTGTATGATGATTATATACTATAAGTATGGAAGATGTAGTAAGTGAAATAACTACTCAGGCTATTGCCCAAATATCTGGTAATAGAGCAGAGCAGGCTCGTCAAGAATTTGAGAGAGCCATTGAGGAAGATACCAATGCTCTCCCTGCCAATGTGTTTGGTGGTGGTTTAACTCCTTTAGGTTCTGCTGGCGAGTTACACTATATGTGTATTCTTCTTAGAGACCACAGGGCGGTGCTGACACATACTGAATTGATGGACTCTGACAATCTAGTCTATAATGTAAGATTGAATGTAGATGAATCCCAAGATAGGACTAGCCATAATTTCTTGGTCAACAAATACTGGCATGACCAGTTGTTGATAGCTGCTGGAGTAACGGACGGGGTAATGCTTGAGAAAACTCAGTTGAGTCCAGAAGAGGAATCAATGTTAGCACAGGCACTGGAAAGGGAGCATCAGGAGATACCAGTAAACTCACAAACCATTACTGTAGATGAAACTACAAGCAGGTTCAGTGGGGCTATATGGTATGAGGAAATACAGAAGCAGACTGTCACTTTGGCAGGCGTTGGAGGTATTGGCAGCTATGTAGGTTTCTTATTAGGCAGATTAAAGCCTCAAAGACTTATCATATACGACCCTGATAGAGTGGAAACTGTCAATATGTCAGGTCAGCTGTATGGTCAGACAGATGTAGGTAATTATAAGAGTACGGCTCTTTCCAATATGATTATAAACTATGCTAACTATAATAATATAGTAGCATTGAATTATAGGTTTGAGGCTAACTCTGAGGCTACTGACATTATGATATGTGGCTTTGACAATATGGAAGCTAGAAAGGTTTTCTATGAAAAGTGGAAACAAAGAGTACTATCCTATTCTACTGGAAGCAATGACAGAAAGAAGTGCTTGTTCATAGATGGAAGATTAGCAGCAGAGGAGTTCCAAGTATTGTCTATTCAAGGGGATGATGAAAGGGCTATGAAGGAATATGAGAACAAGTGGCTGTTCAGCGATGCAGAAGCTGAGGAGACTATATGTTCCTATAAGCAGACTACATTCATGGCTAACATGATTGCATCAGTAATGGTCAATGCCTTTGTAAACTTTGTAGCTAACCAGTGTAATCCTATCATAGACAGGGATGTTCCTTTCTTCATATCCTATGATGCAAGTACAATGTTTACTAAAGTTGAAATGTGATGCAAAGAGTGGGTAATAGAATGGGTTATACTATTGAATATATGTATAACTCAAGAGGAAATATAGACACTTATGAAAGTGTACATGCTGGATTAGTTAATTACTCTCTACATACTATGTTCACATCATTCTTTAGGGTCTCCTTGCAGGGAAACAAGATTGAACTGCCTATATTTGCAAAGGCATATGTGCAAGGCAAACTCCTTGATAGGTTGGGAGATATATCAAACCCTATGAGAAGAAATGATATTATTATACATTTCCATACCATTGGGTACCAAGATACTTATAGGACAGTAGATGCCCTAATCAGGAATCTGGTTGAGTTCAGCTCTAACAGGAATGGTATGTACTTGACTGCCAGCACTAATAAGGGAGAGATATACTATGGATGTAATGGTACTATATTCAACAAAGATATGGTTCCTCTTATCTTTAATGTCATAGAGTGTGATATTGTAGGCAATACTCTTGTGTACAAAAGAGTCAAGAGTTATATACATCCATCAGTATTCTATTCTGATGGTACTGTAGAGAAGTGCATAGCTAACAAGATTATTCCATTTGTCATGCAGAAGGGTGTAGAGGTAAAACCCTATGATTCAAGAGTAGTTGATAATATCAGCTATGTGGGCACAGGAATAAGAAGAAGGACTATACCAGAGTTATCAGTTGCTGATATATCTGATAGATTCTTCTGTAGACCTGTTCTCCCTAGTGTATCATATAGTGATGAGGACATCAATGATATGCTGGATAGAAACATTGATGATGTATTCAATATCATTGGGTTATGACACTTGAGGAGTACTTTGGTGATTGGCTTAGAGTGATTGACAGGGCTGAGTTAGATAAGGTATTGACACTCCTTAACAAGATGTATAGGGCAAAACCTATATGTCCTGCACAGGAGAATGTATTCAAGGCATTCAACTTGTGTAAGTATCGTGACTGTAAGGTGGTATTCATAGGTCAAGACCCATACCCTCAGAAGGGTGTGGCTACTGGCATATTGTTTGGGAATAGTGCAAGTACTAGAGAAGATGACTGGTCTCCTTCATTAAAAATTGTTAGAGATTCAGTTATAGACTTGCGTAGACCACATAATTTGATTACCTTTGACCCCACCTTAGAGTCATGGGCTAAGCAAGGCATTCTTATGATTAACTCTGCCTTAACTGTGGAGATGAATAAGGCAGGCTCACACACTATGCTGTGGAGACCTTTCATCTCAAAGCTACTAAAGAAGATATCTGAGTATAATGCTGGTATGATATATGTTCTATTTGGTAGTACTGCCCGTACCTTCAAGCCATATATAGGAAAGTATAATGATGTAATAGAGATAGAACATCCTGCATACTTTGCTAGAACCAACCGAGATATGCCTTCAGATATATTCTATGAGATTAACAGACTATTAAAATTAGGGTATAACACCACTATAGAGTATTATAAAGAAGAAAAATATGAACAAATTGAAACTGAAACAGACTGGTAAAGAAGTTAAGATGGGTGATAAGCTCGTCAAAGTTGTGGAATTATTTGGCATTTCTGTACCTGTTGCAGAGATAAATATCAATAAGACTACTCTTCCTGACCTTATCAAGCAGGGTATAATAGTAGCGGAAGGCTCTGATAGTGATATTGACATCACTATCGAGGGTGCAGTACAGCATCTGGCTAATAGAATTGGCTGGAACAAGGAGAATCTTGAGAAGTACTTCACTAATCTCTATAAGATTAGTCCTGCTGCTGTCTTTGAGATTGTATTGAAGGAAGTGGCTATCCTGCTTGATGAGAAATACCCAGACCACATTAACAATAGCAAGGAGATTTGGGTAATCAATAAGGTCAATGGGGAGATTCAAAAGCTTAAAGACTTGAGCAAAATCAAGAGTTTCCAGCACTTTGCGGCTTTCAGAAGTCTTGATGATGCTCTTGTAGCTAAGAGAGTAATGACTCCTGTATTTGAAGACCTGTATGGAAAACAAAAAGATTAAGGGTGCTACTCCTTTAGTTGTTGATGATATCAAGTTTAAGTCCAAGAGTTGCAAATTTCAAATAAATTTCGTATCTTTGTAGTAAAATTATAAAGATATGGAGAAACCATTTACTATCTACAGACATATAAGTCCAGTAGGAAAAGTTTATGTAGGGATTACTAGTCAAAATGCTGAGACAAGGTGGAGGCACGGTGATAACTATAGAGACTCTACTTACTTTAAGAGAGCTATAAGAAAATATGGCTGGAAAAACTTTAAGCATGATATACTATTTACTAATGTAGAAGAGGAAAGAGCTAAGAGATTAGAAGTAGAGCTTATAAGACATTATAAGAGCTTAGGTATATCTTATAATATAACTAATGGTGGTGATGGTACTAGTGGCTATCATCATACAGAAGAATATAGGAGACTAAAATCTCAAAGAATGAAAGAGTTTTTCTCTACTGCTGAAGGTAAAGAAATTTGTGCTAAAGGTGGCAGAACCAATTTGGGTAAGAAATATACTAGAAAAAGCGGATTTACTAAAGGAGATTACCAGATAAGAACTGTATATCAATATAGTTTAGATGGTAATCTTATTGGTACATTCAAGTCTATTAGTGATGCTGCTAGGAGAACTGGAGCAAATGGTTGTCAGATTGGTAAATGTCTTAGAGGTAAAGGTAGAACTGCAAAAGGTTTTATATGGAGATATGAATAGAAAGATAAAGAATGCAACTGTGACTTCCTACAATGATGTAGTGTTTAAGTCTAAAATTGAGGCAAGTGTCTATAGGCACTTGCTTCAAGCTGGATTTAATCCAATGTATGAAGGTATAAAGTTTACTTTATGGAAAGGCTTTAAGCCTACAGTACCATTTTATACAAAGGTAAATCGACATAATGCACTTAATATGAAGAAGACTATAGATATTACTTACACCCCAGACTTTACATTTGTATATAATGATAGGTTAATTATTATAGAGGTTAAGGGAATCCAAAATGATGTCTTTCCATATAAGTTCAAGATGTTCAGAGGCATGCTTGAGAGAGAGCCTTATGTGGGTAATACTCTCTTGTTTGAGATATTTAGCATCAAACAACTAAAGGAGTGTATAGAAATCATAAAATCTTATGACCCCAGTACAAAGACTAAATAGTTTGGTAAGGTCATTCCCAGATAAGGACAGGGGATTGATACAGAAGATGTTAGATGAAAGGAAGTTTGAAGACTTGTGGGAACTTGTAAAGTCCTCTATCTATATGGTAAGGAAATACAAGAACAAGTATGAGGCTGACCTTGCTGACATGACTGTGTTCAAGTCTGAGTTGTCCTCCTATATGGACCAATTAGGTCTTGGGGATGATGAGGAGTTTGAGGATGAGGAAGATCTGCTTGGTTATCAATCATATCAATGAAGATAAGCTGGATAATAGGGTAGAAAAAAACTTTTGGAATGATGTTCAATTAAACAAAATACTCTGTACTTCATGAGAGAAATTCCAAAAATAGGTAAATATGATTTTAGATGGTAATCTTTATTGCTACATTTAACCACTATACAGAAGCTGGAGAAAAGTGTAGGTTAGGAAAATAAGTATGGAGTATATAAGTGCTGTAAAGGTAAAGTTGAAAAACTTATAAAGAATATGTATGGAGAAATCTATAAAAGAGTTATCATGGAATGTAACTGAGCCTGAATATAGAGCAGACCCTGCTATATCATATAGTACTCTGTCTAGATTTGAAAGAGAGGGGTGGAGAAAACTATCTAGTCTGTTTGACAAAATAGAGACTCCTGCCCTTACATTCGGCCAAGCTGTTGATACCAAGCTGACTGATGGTGATGACGCCTTCAATGAGAGATTCATTGTATGTGACTTCCCACCATTGTCAGATACATTGATAAGTATAACAAAGTTCCTCCACAAAAACTTCCATGAGAATCATAGAAAGCTTAGCATGATATATGATGCTGAGATAAGCAGGGCTGCATTGATGTTCAACTATTATGCTAATCCCAAGTATGAGAACTTTAGGGTAAAGAGTATTAAAGAAAGTTGTGATGAATATTATTCACTTCTTACATTAGCAGGAGACAAGACTGTATTATCACAGAATGATTATGCTGATGTGACGGCTTGTGTGGATGAGTTAAAAACTAATCCCGCAACCAAGTACTTCTTTAGTTCAAACCCTTTTGAAGTTCATATTGAGAAGGTATTCCAGTTGAAGTTTAGAGCAGAGTTTCAAGGCATACCTGTCAGGTGCATGTTTGATGAAATTATTGTAGACCATGAGAAGAAGATTATATATCCTATAGACTTAAAGACCACAGGCCATCCTGAGGAAGAGTTTGAAGGATCTTTCTCTCAATGGAGATATGATATTCAAGCCAAGTTATATACTTATATATTGCAGGAATGTATCAAGAATGATGAGTATTTCAAGGATTTCAAGATACAGTCTTATCAGTTTGTAGTTATAAACAGAAGGACTGTAGCTCCTATTGTATGGGTGTATGAGGGAAACTTTGGGCAGGCAGACCTTAAGGATGAAAAAGGTAATATATTGAGGGATTGGAGGAAGATACTTGATGAACTCCATTATTACCTGAGATATGCTGGCAAGTACAGTATAAGGGCAATGGCAAATAACTGTAGATTAAAGATAAGTAATTTGACAACAGTATGACAGAACAAGAGTGGTTAGGAGACAACCAGCTTTCATTGGATATCTGGCATAAGAAGTATCAGATAAATGGTGAGAGCTTTGAAGAGTGGCTTGACAGAGTAAGTGGTAACAATAGCTATGTCAAAAATCTAATAAGAGAGAAGAAGTTTCTATTTGGAGGTAGAATCCTTGCAAGTAGAGGAGTTATAGATAGGAAAGTAACCTATAGTAATTGTTATGTGATTACTCCCCCTGATGATAATATAGAGTCTATCTTTGAAGTAGGAAGAAAGCTGGCAAGAACCTATAGTTATGGAGGTGGCTGTGGTATAGATATTAGTAACCTCAGACCTAAGGATGCAGTAGTCCATAATGCAGCTAAGAGTACTTCAGGTGCTGTTAGCTTTATGGATTTGTACAGCTATGTAACAGGTCTTATAGGCCAGTCAGGAAGAAGAGGTGCACTAATGATAAGTATTGATTGCAAACATCCTGACATTGAAGAATTCATTAACCTTAAGACCAAACAGGGAGTATGTGAGAAAGCTAACATAAGTATCAGAGTATCTGATGAGTTTATGGAAGCTGCCATACAAGATAAGGATTGGGTAACTGAGTTTATAAGCAGAGAGACTGGTACTATAATCAAGACCTTTAAGGCAAGAGACTTGCTTAAGCTCTTAGCTAAGAGAAATTGGGAATGGGCAGAACCAGGTATTCTCTATTGGGACAGGATTGCAAGCTACAATATGCTTAACAATGATGGTAACTTTGCCTATGCAGGAGTTAACCCTTGTGCTGAAGAACCCTTACCAGCAGGAGGCTCATGTCTGTTAGGTAGTATCAACCTTAGTGAGTTTGTAACTGACCCATTCACTGACAAAGCTAATATAGATTGGGAAGGCCTTGAAGAAGCAGTAGCAGTAGCTGTATTAGGTCTTAATGAAGTACTTAATGAGGGTATGATGCTTCATCCTCTATATGAACAGAGGGAATCAGTCAGGAACTGGAGACAAATTGGTTTAGGTACTATGGGTCTGGCTGATATGCTTATTAAACTTGGAGTTACTTATGGCTCGACAAGAGCTATTAAGATAACTAAAAGTGTATATAAGACTATAGCAGAAACTGCTGTAACAGCATCACTTGAGTTAGCTAAGACTGCTGGCTGCTATCCCAGGTGTAAGAAAGAGAAGATAGCTGATTCCTCATTTATTAAAGCTCTCAATCTTCCTTATAGTACTATAGAGGACATCAAGACTTATGGGCTTCATAATAGTCAGCTTCTTACTTGTGCTCCTACGGGCAGTACAGCTACTATGCTACAAGTAAGTACTGGAGTAGAGCCTAACTTTGCATTGCATTATACAAGAAAAACCCAATCATTGAATAGTAAGGACACTTATTATGAAGTTAATGCAAAAATAGTTGATGACTATTATAAGTTGCTGACAGATGGAGCTATGCAGATTCTTCCTAACTACTTTGTAGAATCTAAGGATATAGCTCCTGTTGATAGAATCAAGATGCAGGGTGTACTACAGAAATACACTGATGCAAGTATTAGTTCTACAATTAATCTTCCTAAAGAAGCTACTGTTGAAGATATTTATGACATCTATGTAGAAGCTTGGAAGCATGGATTGAAGGGAGTAACTATCTATAGAGCTGGATGTAATAGGGAGGGTATTCTAACTGTAAAGAAGCCAGAAGATATTCCTTTAACAGCAGCACCTAAGAGACCTGTAAAGTTGCATTGTGATATTCATAAGATAAAAGTTAAAGGTGAGTCCTTCATAGTATGTGTTGGTTTATATGATAATAAACCTTATGAGATATTTGTATTCAGGCTCTTACATGATACCCATCTTATTGAGAACACAGGTATTATTGTCAAGAAGAGTAAAGGTATTTATAGTCTAAAGTCTGGAGATTTAGAGATAGGTAATCTACTTAATACAGATATTAGTATAGAAGAGAAGGCAGCTACCTTATATAGCTCTATGTTATTAAGACATGGAGTCAATATCAAGTACATCATAAAGACTGCCAAGAAAGTAAATCAGAATATAACTTCATTCTCTTCAGCTATGTGTAGGGTACTGGCTAAGTATATACCAGTAGAGACAGAAGGCAAGTGCCCTGATTGTGGTGCAGACCTTATACATGAGGGTGGTTGTATTCACTGTAGTCAGTGTTTATATAGTAAATGTGAATAAAAGATATGAAGATAAAAGTAAAAGAAATAACTAAGGGTTGCTTCCCTATAAGGTCTAATGATTCAGCATCAGATTGCTATGACCTGTTCCTTGCAGAAGATGTAACACTCAAGAAAGGTGAAATATATGTAGCCAGACTGGGGGTAGCTATGGAGATGCCTAAAGGTATCATAGCCAGAGTATATAGCAGAAGCAGCTCTCCTAGTAAGTTAGGTATAGGAGTAGCCAATGGATTAGGGTTCATTGATACTACCTATTGTGGAGACAATGATGAGTGGAGATGTCCTATCATAGCATATAAGGCTGTCACTATACCTAAAGGTACTAGAGTATGCCAGTTTGAGGTAGCTCCTTCTCAGTTTGCCAAATGGTATCATAAAATCAAATGGCTGTTAACTACTCCTCTTCTGGAGCAGGTAGACCATCTTGGTAATGTAGATAGAGGCGGAATAGGAAGCAGTGGACTTTAACAAGCAGGAGAAGATATGTATAGAAGATTAGACTCAAATTATGAAGTTAGTTCCACTGGAGAAGTCAGAAATATTAAATCCCAATAACTACCCAGTTGTCAATCATAAAGATGAAAAAATTTCAGGAGTCTAACTAATTAAAAACAAGTATGAAACATGGAATTTGTATTGAAAATAGTATTTGTGATGCTACTTGTAGGCAGTGCTTGCATAGTAGCACACTTCGTTGATTTGGCTAGAAACAAAAATTCCTATGATAGGATGTCTTTTAGAGAGACTATGGACTTGACAGGTTTACCTATAGTAACTTTCAAGCAAGGAGAGAACAAGTTTAACTTTGTCTTAGATACTGGTGCTTATAGCTCTATTATAGATTCAAGAGTACTTGATAAACTACAATATACCAAGCTTGAAGGTAAATCTATAGGTTATGGTGTTGATGGAGTAGAACATCACATGGATATAGTGGGAATAGTCCTCACATATAAGGACAAAAACTACTCTGATGCTTTCAGAGTGCTTGATATGACAGCCTCCTTTGATGCACTCAAGAGAGACTATGGAGTTACTGTACACGGCTTGTTGTCCAGTGCTTTCTTTGAGAGGTATAAGTATGTATTGAACTACAATGAACTGGTAGCTTATTCTATGGTATGAAAGTAGCCTTATTAAACTAAAGTCAAGATGGTTCATGAGAAGAACTACTTTTTTTTAGAGAAGCTGAAACAAGCCTGATAGCTCAGAGTTTCAAAAAGACTTATGTACTTTAAGGTATCTACTATATTTTTAGATGTGGAAAAAATTAGAAGAAGAACAAGAGGTTTATTGACCTGTCAGGAGGTCCTTATGATTGTAGTAGGTAGTTATCTTGAAAGAAGCTGAGGCAGTTAGTCAAAATCAATAGACTTTACTACGGATTATGGCTATACTATAACATTTTTGAAATGACATGGTTTATTTAGTTACAAATGAAAGGTTTCTATTTGAAAGTGAAAACTATAAGATACTATCAGTAGACGAATCTATTTCTATACTGAATAGTTGGAGTATGATTCAGTTTGACACTGAAACTTTAGGTAGAGACTGTCATATAGGTAAACTATTATTAGCTCAATTTGGTAATATAGACAAATCTATACAAATAGAGGTAGATTGTACAACTGTTGATATTAAACTTTATAAGGATATTCTAGAATCTAAGTATATTATAGGTCAAAATCTTAAGTTTGATTTACAATGGTTGTACAATTATTCTATTAAACCTAGAAAAGTATATGATACTATGATTGTAGAACAGGTACTTTATTTAGGTTATCCTCCAGAGTATAAAGACACTATACATGGTATATCTTATAGTCTGCAAGATATATCTAACAGAAGACTAGGTATATTTATAGATAAGACTATAAGAGGACAGATACAATGGAGAGGTATAGATGATTCTGTAGTACTATATGCAGCTAATGATGTTAAATATCTATATGATATTATGTGTAAGCAACTACAAGAATGTAGAGAGAAAGAATGTATAGAAGCAGCTAAATTAGAGTGTGCTTTTGTTCCTGTTATAGCTTATCTTGAGTGGTGCGGTATTCACTTGGATGAAGATAAGTGGAGAGTTAAGATGGAGAAGGATAAACTTAATCTCCAGAAGGCTATTGAAGACCTTAATAGATTTGTATGTTCTAATCCTAATCTTAGTGAATTTACTTATATAAATAAACAAGGAGACTTGTTTAGTGGATTTGATACTACTCCTAAATGTACTATAAATTGGGCATCATCACCCCAAGTAATTCCTTTACTAAAGAAACTCGGGTTTAATACAATTATTGAAGACAAGAAGACTGGTGAGGATAAAGATAGTGCTATGGAGAAAGTATTAAAAAAACAAAAAGGAATCAATGATGAATTTCTTAGACTTTATTTAGGTAAAGGAGAAGAAGGTGATGAGGATTATTATGCAGGATATAATGGTTCTGCTAAAGTAGTAACCTCATTTGGTCAAGGACATCTTAACGCTATCAATCCATATACTAAGAGAATACATACTCAATACTGGCAGTTAGGAGCAGATACTGGTAGAATGTCTTCTGGCTCTAGAGAGAATAACAATGACTTAGCTAAGGTCAAAGGACTGCCAGTCAATCCATCTGCTAAGCAAAAGAAAGAAGGTAAGGCATGTCCTTACCCAAATATGCAACAGCTCCCCAGTGATGAAGTTACTAGAGCGTGCTTTACTGCTATGAAAGGTAATAAGTGGTGTAGTTGTGATTATAGTGCTATTGAGTCAAGATTGGGAGCTGATATATATCAAGAGAAGTCAATGATCAATGAATTCCTTTATGGTAGTGGAGATATGCACTCTCTGTGTGCTTATATGGTATATACTGATATAATACCTAGAGATACTCCTATAAAAGACATAAAGCATAAGTTTCCACACCAAAGAAAAGAAGTTAAATCTATTGAATTCTCTCAGCAATTTGGAGGTTCTGCTTTTGCTATTCAGAATGCTATGGGATGTACTTTAGATAAAGCTCAGGAATTTGCTGATGCCTATGCTAAAGGTTTTCCTGGTATTTCTACCTATAAAGATAAAGCATCTAAACTTGTGAGAAGTAAAGGATATATATTATTATGCCCTATTACTGGTCATAAGACTTGGTGGGAAGGATTCAATAGGTGGAAAGAGACTCAAGCTAGTTATGACCAAGACTTTTGGGGTAAGTACAGAGAAATACATAAACCCAATAAAGATTCTGTATATCTTGATGTTAAGAAACACTTTCAAGAAGTATCTAAGTTTGATAGGAAATCTCTCAATTCACCAACACAAGGTACAGGAGCTATAATATTAAAAGATAGTCAAATAGCCATCTTTAATTGGGTAGTAGATAATGGCTATTTTGGTAAGTGTTTATTATGTAACCTAACACACGATGAGTGTAATTGGGAATATCCAGAAGAACTTGAAGAGTTTCCTAAACTAGTAAGTAAAACTATGAAAGAAGCAGCAGCTAAGTATTGTAAATCAGTACCTATTCCTGCTGAAGCAACTGTGGGAAATTGTTGGATTCACTGATATGGAAGCTTGGAGGATAGCAATCCCTATAGTAGTGCTTATACTGGCTTTCAATAGGAGCATGGTATGTAGTGAGACTGGGGGCAAAAGAAAATAAGAAGTATAACATTTGTATATCCTAAGAATGGTCATTATTATATACCACTCTACAGGTGTAGGATGTAAGTGTCCTGCATCTGGTGAGTGGTTTGGTGCCATAATCTATCAGGAATGCAATACTGATAAGTTGTATGTCAGGGGCAGGAAAGACTTCCTTGACAAGTTTGTTAAACTAACAGAAATATAATAAATGGAAACAACAGTAAACAAGGAGTATCAGAAACTGGTCGATAAGCTAGAGGTCCTTAAAACAGCCCAAAAAGATATAAATCTAAATAAGTGGTGTATAGATACTATAAATGAGGTTCAACATGGCATTAGGATACTTGGGTTAAAACCTAAATTAAGTGGTAATATTCAACAATTTATGGATATTACTACTAATATGGTTAAGACTTATGCAGCTAAGAACCATGACTATGGTAACTCATTTGAGCAATCCTGTAATAAGTTTGGTATCATAGCATCAGTGGTAAGACTGGGAGACAAGATGAATAGGATTGAGTCTTTAGCTGTCAAGAAAGCTGAGGTTAAAGATGAGTCTATCAAAGATACTCTTCTGGACCTTGCTAACTATGCTATTATGACTGTAATGTGGTTAAATCAGCAACTTAAAGAGGAGTAAGCATGGTAATAGCAGTGGACTTTGATGGAACTTGTGTTACACATGAGTTCCCTGAGGTAGGTAAGGATATAGGCGCAGTACCTGTATTGAAGAGACTTGTGGAGAAAGGTCATCATATCATCCTTCATACTATGAGAAGCCATAGTAATGGAGAGTATGGTAACTTTGACAAGAATGGCAATCCTATTGAGAGAGATACTCTACAGGATGCTATTGATTGGTTCAAGAAGAATGATATTCCTTTACTTGGAGTCAATGAGAACCCTACTCAGAAGAGATGGACTTCCTCACCCAAGATATTTGCTCATCTGTATATAGATGATGCAGCTCTTGGAGTACCACTTAAGATAGACTCACTAAGTCCT
>NFZC01001023.1_pt1 | contig 26726 bp, 34 predicted proteins | sample 1095391 | NCBI WGS metagenome assembly NFZC01 (sample SAMN03609890, study PRJNA323583) | gut metagenome | isolation source: feces | host: Rattus norvegicus | place: Denmark: Riget | collected 2013
TTTTTGTTTTTTCTTTTTTTTCATGCCATCCGCCTTCTGTCCTTCCTGCTGGGATAGACCGGCCTTGCAAATGTCCTCCCGCATTCATCCTCACGTACCTCATAACGGAGCGGCTCCTGCCTCAGGCGTTGGTTTGTACACCAGTAATTCCCTTCCGGGTCCCTGTAATAACGCAGGCGGTATTTCCGGTTTTCACGCACTCCCACCAACATCCAGCTATCCGGCGGTGTCCCTTCGAAAAACCGTGCTTTCTCCATGATTTCCCTGTCCATCTGTTAAACCTCCATTCCTTCCATGTAGCAGATCTCTTCATCCACGTTCGGGTCCGTGCTCCGGATCCTGGCTATGTCCCCTTCATCCAGCCTTGTACAGTACCATTCCTTTTCTGTTATATGGAAATGAAAATATCCATCCCCGCACACTGCTGCATGTGCCATTCCGGCGGCGCCATGTTATTTTAAAATTTCCTGCATGCGCCCGATCAGGGGATACATGTCTTCTGCAAGGGCTTTGAATTCTTCCTTCCTCATCTTAGTCCCTTCCTTTCCGGTAATAGCTTGTTGCACCGGTGCAACTTTCCTCTTTTTCCACCACCGCAGCCATTTCCGCCATTACCTTATATAATTTTATCCCGGCGTTTGCATAAGCCACGATTGCTGCAGCCATTCCAATGGACAGCATCCATAATATTTTTCTATTCTTGTCCACGCTCTATCTCCCATCCGGCGATCTTCCCATCATTTATGATTGCCCTGACCCCCACGCGGCGGAGATATTCCATCTCGGATATATTTTTTAATGGGTCGGCCATTATTTTGACCATAACATCTGTAATTTCCATAACTTGTCCTCTCTACCGCCATTCAGGCGGTCTCTTCAAAATGTTTCCTTGCCAGGTATGGCTTCACCCTTCTGGCCAATTCTTTCAGTTCTTTTCCCACTTCTTCCCTGGGGATGCACTTATCGTCGCAAAATATAATCTCAGTAGGTCCTATCATACGTTTTTCTACTACATGATCCATAGAGTAAACACCTCCTACTCATCTTATGTAATATTGGTTGTACCTGTTGCATATTTTCCGCTAATGTCATGGACTTTTCCTATTCCCCTGCTCCATACTATATGCACAGGCTCCCGCCAGAGCCGAGTGCAAAAGAAAGGGGGCATATTATGGCAAATATCAATACTTTATCCGATGCTGCAGAATACTTAGCAATGACACTTTCTAACGAGTTAGAGCTCAATTCCAGTTTTTCAGATTCCGAAGTTTCTGAGTTGGCGCATCTTATTGTTAAAGTATTTTCAGATTTTGAAAAAGAAGTTAATGGTTATGAGGATAACAAATAACCTCTTGCCACCGTCATTCTTTGGCGGTGGTTTCTTCTGTCTCTGCATTCCCTATTATTTTTCGCAATTCCCAACATTCGTGTTCCAGTCCAGAAACCATCCGATCTATTTTTGCAATCTTTTTCAGTATTTCATTTTTATCTACATTCACTGCAAGATTTATTTTCATGTTCCATTCACCTCCTTATACTGCTGCATTGCTTTCTGTGTTATAATATCTTTGTTACATTTCATAAAAAAAGGGGGTTGCTTATGCTTACTCATGTTTCAAAGATAGTTTTAAAAGAACTAAAAAAACTAACCAAAAACACCAATTCTGAAATTGCATACCTTGGTGAAACAACTTGTTTTTGCTTATTCAGCGACTACGACATAACTTATGATTATTCAAAATACCAGGGTGAGATCATTAGTATTATTTCACTCCTTGAGAAAGAAGGTTATGTTGAATACACTTGCCAAAAACAACGTTTCCGCCTTACACAAAAAGCAATACGATACAATGAAGGGCAATATCTTTTTGTAAAATCCTTCTTCTTCAGTAGTATTCTCACACCTATACTTGTTTCTTTTGTAACCACTTTAATTACTTTATGGTTGCAAGGGTTGTTAGTATAGCTGTTACCATTGACAGAAAAACGGTCAATAACACTTCGAACGTTTTTCTGTCAAATCTTTTTATTTTTTCTTCTTCCTCCTTTTTTCTTCTCTCATAATTTGCCTTGTTCATCTCATATGTTTCTTCATCAAATCTTTCCATTTTCCTCACCTCCTTATACTGCTGCGTTGCTAATTGATTTTAAATCATCTTTTTTGGCAAAAAAAATACGTTCTTTCTCCTCTAAAGATTTTATATTTAATAATTCACAAATAGCAACAATCTCACTGGTCTTAAATTCCTTCTTATTGTCAATTTTTAACTGAAATCCATACGAAGATAAACCTATGGATTCCGCCACGAATTTAAGTTTGAGTCCATTTTTTTTTATTAAATTTCTTAACTCTTCTGAATTTGTCATTCCTATTCCTCCTTTTATTGATTTTAAATCATCTACAGGTACTATAACATTGAGATGATTTAAAGTCAACTATTTTTTTTATTTTTATCAAATAATATTGATTTTAAGGAAACCATATGATATATTTGTCATATGACATATTTAACAGGAGAATTTTTATGGCCGAAATAGGTAAAAGAATAAAGGAAAAGAGAGAATCTCTCGGTATCACACAGGAAGAGCTAGCTCAAAAGCTTGGGTATAAAAATAAATCTACTATTGCTAAAATCGAAACTGGAACTAATGACATTATTCAAAGTAAAGTTGTTGAATTTGCTACTGCATTACAAACGTCTGTTTCGTATCTTATGGGTTGGGATGAACCGTCTATTTCCTCCCCTCAAAAAAGAACTGTGACTATTAATGTCCTTGATCGTATTGCTGCTGGAATTCCTATCGAAGCAGCAGAAAATGTTATAGATACCGAAGAAATATCAGAAGAATTAACAAAAACCGGAGTATTTTTCGGTTTACAGATACAAGGGGGCAGCATGGAACCTAGAATATGTGATGGTGATGTGGTTATCGTCCGTCAACAGGAGTATGCGGAATCCGGCGATATTATAATCGCTACTGTAAACGGCGCCGACGCAACCTGTAGAAGATTACGTAAATATAGAGATGGTATTGAGCTTATATCCAATAATCCAAGCTATGAGCCGAGCTTTTTTTCAAAGGAAGATATTGAAACTAAGCCAGTAAAGATCATTGGAAAAGTCGTTGAATTAAGAGCCAAATTTTAAATTGTGGATATGCAAATTTATTATTTTCTTGACTATTGGTAACCAATATATTATAATATATTCATACAAAGGAGGTAACCAATGGAAATACAATACGAGAAATCAGCTATTAAATTTTTAAAAAGCCTGCAAAAGCCACAAAGAAATTTGATACTGGAAGCTATCGAAAAACTAACCCACAAACCCGCTGAGGGAGATATAAAAAAGATGAATGGTTACAAAGATGGACGTTATCGTTTAAGGGTTGGCAAGTACAGAGTAATTTACAAATACTTAACCAATAACGAAATTGAAATACTTTGTGTTATGGATGTTGGAAGCCGTGGGGATATTTATAAATAATATCCCCCTCTTAAGGAGGTTTATTATGACAAAAACTATTGAACGTACTGTTGCAATGCTTGAAATGCTCCCTGATCAGGAACAAAATCTTGCTTTTGAACTTATCAAGCGTCTTGTCCTTGCATGGGATCCTGATTACACGAAACTTACACCAGATGAACGTATTCGTCTGGAAGCTGCTGAAACTGGTGAATATGTAAATGAAAAGGATATTAATTGGGATGAATGAAAAAAGAGATGCTAATATGATAATTGCAAAGGCTGGTGGAAATGCGAGTCGAAACGCATATAACTGTAAAGTCTCCATTCCCAAAGTATGGGCTGATAAATTGGGTGTATCACCGGAAAATAAAACTCTTTCCTTGGAATTTAATGGAAGTTCCATTATCATAAAGAAAAAATAAATTGGCGGTAATTATAAAAGGAGAAATTATTATGATGTATCCATTTATGACACTCAATGATGATACCGAGATTACACATTCAGAAATGAAACCAGATGGCAGAGTAAAAGTCTACATTGAAACACCGGATTTAAAAGATGGTTTTCACAATGCAACCTGTTACCTTCCCGATTATACCTGGGAAGATATTGACGGTTTCACAGAAGCAAAAATGGATTATTTTAAAAAACTGATTCAGGATAACGCCCATTTAATAATAGAATTTTCTCAAGAAGGAAGTTTCCAGAATGCCTCGACTCTTTAGGAACTGCTAATAATAAAAACCGCCCCTGCGCCAACAGGAGCGGCAAAGCATATCAATACATTTAAGGGGGATTGATACACTCCAAAACCACATTTATTGTATCATTCCCCTGCACCTTTCGTCAAGATATGGTGTATTTTTTGTACCCATTTATAATAAATTTACAAAGGAGGATGACACGATGAACAGACCTTTGAACCCACTCGGCACTTATTATGCATATCTCAGGAAAAGCCGCGCTGACCGGGATGCGGAAGCACACGGCGAAGGTGAAACCCTCCTGCGTCATGAAAAAATGCTGCAGGAACTCTCTGGGAAACTTGGCATTACCATTTCAAAATTTTACCGGGAAATCGTATCCGGCGAAACCATACAGGACAGACCCGTGGTACAGGAACTGCTGCAGGATATCAGCACTGGAAAATGTGATGGGGTCCTGGTAGTGGAAGTAGAACGTCTTGCCAGGGGTGATACCAATGACCAGGGCACTATTGCAAAATATTTCAAGTTCTCCGACACACTCATCATCACCCCTATGAAGATTTACGACCCTACGGATGAATACGACGAAGAATATTTTGAGTTTGGGCTCTTCATGAGCCGCCGGGAATATAAAACCATCAACCGGCGGATCCAAAGAGGACGGACTGCATCTGTCCAGGAAGGAAAATGGATTGCAAGCACTCCGCCGTATGGCTATGAGCGTGTAAGGATAAAAAATGATAAGGGCTATACTTTACAGATCATACCCGATCAGGCAGAAGTTGTCCGCCTGATCTTCCATCTTTACCTGTACGGAGAAAAGCAGCCGGACGGCTCCTGTAAACGTCTCGGACGGCTCCTGATCTGCAAAAAATTGGATACCATGGGTATTAAGCCAGTTACTTCTGAAAAATGGTCTGTCAGCACCATAAAAGACATGCTCCAGAACCCTGCTTATATTGGAAAGGTCTGCTGGGGAAAAGATATAGAAAAGAAGGTCATGGTCAATGGAGTAATGAAAAAGGTACGTGTGAAAAACCCTGACTTTCAGATGTATGACGGGCTTCACCCTGCTATCATTCCGGATGATATTTTTTACAAAGTTCAGGAACTTTTAAAAGAAAAGCCTGCTGCCCCTGTTGTAAGTAATAAAATCCTTAAAAATCCATTGTCCGGCATTGTAAAATGCGGGAAATGTGGTTCCTGGCTCACCAGAGCCGTGAGCAATACCAAGGATAATTATTATAATCTTCGCTGCCCCAACCGGGACTGCGATAACATATCTGCTCCCCTGTATCTCATAGAAGAAAAACTTCTGGAAGCAATGAAGAACTGGCTGGATGGTTATATGCTGGAATGGGAGGAAGAAGAATATATCTCCAATGAATTACAGGTAAAAGAAAATTCCCTGCAAACCTACGAAAAAGAGCTGCTGTTGCTGAATGAGCAAAAAGAACGCACTTATGACCTGTTAGAACAAGGCATTTATACACCGGATGTTTTTCAAAGCCGCCTTAAGATTATATCCGATAAGATCCAGGCCGTTTCTATGGAAATATCTGATCTGAAACATTCCATAGAAACAGATCAGGAAGCTTCATATGCTGTAAATACTTTTATCCCACGTTTCCAGAATATCCTCGAAGTATATCATAGTATTGACGATATCCCTACCAGGAACGAAATGTTGAAAAGCATCATTGATCATGTAGAATACACCAAAGCAGAAAGGAACCGTAAATTCAGCCGTGACAACGCCAATTTTAATTTAACCATACATCCCCGCTTTCCCAAGGCTTAAGTTATTCCCTCTCTGAAAGATTATCCCTTTTACTCCAGATTTCCCGTAAAGTGAAATTACATATATCCTATATAATGATACACATTTGTGTATATAGGATATATGTTATAATAAATGGATTTCTACAAAAAGCGCCACACACCAAATTTTAACTCTGATGTATGGCGCTTTGCCCAAAAATCGAAATTCTATGTATTTCTATTCATTTTCCTACGTTCCTCTTTGCCACATCTCTGGTGAATCCTGCTGCATATTTCTCTAAGCTGAACTAATTCTTCATCCGTTGCCGCTTTTATAAATTCCTCATCCATGACAATCGCCTTTTCTGTCACTTCCAGCATATGCTTCCCCCTTCCCTTATTTTTTCACTCCAATATAAATATATCCTCCACTTTAACCTTTAGGGCTTTCGCCAGTTTCAATGCTGTTTCCACAGACGGTACGCGCTTGTTAAGCTCTATTTCCGATATTGCCTGCCGGCTGACGCCAGAGATTCTAGACAGTTGCTCTTGCGACATTCCGCGCACAGTTTGGCGCATATAACCCAGTTGATTTCTCATTTGCATTTACCTACCTTTTTTATAGGTAGTATGCGCAAACAGATATATTTTTATTACAGTTAGATTTTACCACAGATTTTGTCACGTTTTCGTGTCGACTTTTTGCCCCTTTTAGGTAAGTTTTCCGCAGATATCATGGACATTGATGGAAATATATTCTAAAATTATATTTTCTGTAATTTTTTAAATTTTTTTCTCAAAAAAGTGTCATATTTTGCCCTTCTCAATTGTTACTATATTATGAGGGATTTACATAGTGGAAGCTCCCGGAAAAATCCGGGGCTCCACAAGAAGCCGGTACAGGATGAACTGCACCGGCTTCTTGTCCTATCTCACATATACTTTTCCATTATAGACTGCTGCAATCCAGCCGGAAGGTGTTCTGATCCAGGTATTGTTTCCTACCTTCTTCACTTCTTTGCAGGTAACTCTTGTCCCCTTATCCAGTGCACCGTCACCATCCGCATCATGTTTCTTTCCATCTGCGGAAAGTTCACTGTAATTCTTTGCCCGGTAGCTTGTCCCTGCCCCGGTACGGACTTTCATTTCTGCCTGCAAGGTGTATGTAGAACCTACAGTATAACCTACAGCAGATACCGCTTTCTTTGCCGCATACACACTTTCCAGTTTCGACTTGGAATTGATCCCATACAGGCCATCTACTTTCAATCCATTATCCTGCTGGAACTGCCTCAGGGCTTTTTCTGTGTTTGTTCTAAAGTCTCCGTCTGCCCCGGCAGTTCCACAATGATAACCAATGAATATCAACATGATCTGCATATCGGTTACTTTCTGCCCATTATCTCCTTTCTGCAGCCAGCTCCTCTCCACATCCTGTGCTGTGTTGACATTACCCTCTGTCTGGCCAGCATCGTCCAACAGGGTACGAACTTCCATCAGGTCGCTTCGTCTGCTGACATTAGAGAGAGTGACGCCTTTTCCCGGATTGCTCTTAGTATTTCTGGAACTGCCGATAGATTCATACATTTTTCCATTTCCGGCATAAATGGCAATATGTGTTGCCCGGCCGTTTTTGCCAAAGAACAGAAGATCACCTTTCTGCCGCTTTTCGGAAGGAATTTTCTTTCCTAATTTCCGGTAATCGTTTGCTGTAAGGCGGTTTACCTTAAAACCGGAATCCCTCAGAACATTGAAAACATATCCTGAGCAGTCATAACCGCCCTCTGTCATGCTCTCGCCACCCCAAACATAGGGCTTATATAAATATTTTTTACATGTTTCAATAATTGTTTCTCTGATCGTGCTCATATTATTTTTCCTTTCCTTCCTATTCATCCTCTTCATTTTCTGTTTCAATGGTCCCAGCAGCAGCTTCCACCTGGCTTTTAATATTTTTTACTAACGGCATTAAAAACGCCGGCATCTGCACACCAATATCAACGATATTTTCCAGGATACTGATGATCTCGTTGCAGATAATCCATAATGCCACGATACATGCCACCAGATAAGTAAATGGTATCTTTACCCCTACTGTCTGGGATGCATATAACAAAAGTTGGTCAATTATAAATCCCACTGCCACTAATAACCACATGCAGATTTTCTTTGTGATTCCTCGTAACCCTTTGTAAGAATTCACCCTCTCTTTCCGGTATTTCGCTGCCCAGATCCCTGTAATATAGTCAATAATATTACAGGCCACCATTAAAAGTACTGGAATTGTCAATGCGCCAAATAATGACGTAAGCGCACTGAAAATTGCTGTTGTTACCGCTTTTACTGTAGTTACTTCGTTTTTCATGTTTTCCCTTCTTTCTTTGTTTTATTTAAAAAGAGCCTACAGGGTATTCCTGTGGCTCATTTTTACTAAGATGTTTTTATGATTTCCATTGCTTCCAACTGCTTTTTAATGATATTTTCTAAATCCTCTATCCGTTTTTCCAAATTTTCTATTTTAGCTTCGGCTTCCTTTTTATATTCTTCGAATTCTTCTTTCTGCTGTTTCGCTTCCTTCCTGGTTTTCTGGATCATATAGGTATTTAATGCTACAAATTCCGTGTAGATCAATCCATATTCTTCTGTATATCCCCGGTATTCTTCATTGTCTGGATTTACAGAATATTTGACGAATCCGGCAAAGTCCTGTGAAGTAAGGTCATTTTTTTCCAACGCATCCAATATCTGCTGTGCTTTAAACCCACTATGATATCTACCGCTTGATCCATTATTATATTTGAAAAAATATGGTTCCAGGTTATCAAAAAATCCCTCATATTTTTCCATAGTTTTGAATGAATTCTTCAAACGTTCATCAGAAGTTACAACTGCGCCGGATGTACTTCCAAGTCTTACTGATTGCCCACGTAGTACAACATTTGTTTTATAGCTTCCGGAACCGACCCATCCTAAATAAAGAGAAAGTCCGTCTCCGTCTAACAATAATGCATCATGGAGATTGCCATCTTTCCATTGGCAATTTATGCGCCCAGCCACATTATAGCCGGCCGGCTTTAAGCGCATGGCAGTTGTGCAAACGTAACTCCAATAATGAGATGAACTTCCAAGCATAATATTATCCGCTGAAACAGGCAGCAGATTTTTGCCAGCTCTAATTGTATTGTCTGGTGCAAAATTAAGATAACCCTTCCATGCATCGTTGGTCCTGTCAAACAATCCCACCCGCATAATCCCCGAGGAGGGGTAGGACACCATTGCCCCCCGGTACACCACATTGTTATATTTTAACTCCTGGATCAATTGTATATTGCTACTTGTATTTGTAGAACTTCCCTGTGTTATATCATTGTCAAGGGTTAAACTTCTTAATTTCGCTGATGCAGAAGAATTTATATAATAAGTTGTTCCGTTGGCAAAATATGCATCTCCAGTTACTTTTAAAGTGGCGCCCTGCAGTGTACCGGATGATGTAACGTTTCCACTGAATGTTCCGGTAGTTCCTTCTATTGTTTCAAACGTTGCTCTTAGGCTTGTATTCAAGGTATTTATTTTTGCATCTACATAAAAAACTGCTCCATAGATATTTGTTCCGGTTTTTTTATATATGGAAAATCTCTCTGCTTGCATATGACTTCTGTATGTCCCACTTTCTTCCTCAGCAGTCAATATTCCATTACAAAATTTTGCACTTCTTACACACCCATCATTAAACCCACTATTGAATATGAATCCATCAACAACCTTTGTTTGTGCTGTGTATTCCGTGCCATTATGAATTTCCTGCTTCTCACTTATGATCTGGCTCCCTTCAATTTCTCCTCCGGTAATCTGCACTCCTTCAATTTTTCCTCCGGTAATCTGCGCTCCTTTTACCGTTCCGGAAAATTCCGCATTTCCACTGCTATCAATTTTAAATTTCCTACTGATGATCTCCCCGGTTGCCATAATCAATTTAAGTCCAGCATAAGAAAATCCTCCTGTTCCGTTTTTATAATTCCCGCTTTGTATACTTCCTGTTGCTGTAATTGTCTGGGCAAATAAATTATTCACATCTACATTATTTGCCGTCAGCTTATTAGCCCCGACAAACCCATCAGAGATTAAATTTCCCACATTGATCTCCGATGCAGTAACAGATCCTGCCACGATCTTATCTGCTGTTATGGTCCTGTCTGTAAGCAGGTACGCGTCTAAAGTATCTACCTGCGCAGATACCAGTTCACCACTGTTATTTAAGGCATACACAAGGCTTTTGTCATTCCCGCGCAAGATCAGCCGGTCTACAGACAAGGTTCCGGCTGTAATATCATCCGCATAGATATTTACACCAGTTAATGTATTGGTAGCAATGATTTCTCCCGCCTGTACCCGGTCTGCGATAATTCCCTGATTTACCATAAGGCTCTGCAAAAATCCCTGCCTGATGCTTGCCGTGTCCACATTTGCATAATCAATCATTGCATAGTTGGCTTCCAGATATTCCGTTGTTATTTCTGTAGATGTAATTTTATCAATCCTTGCTTCCAATGCCGATATATTATCTGATTCCACCACCTTAAATTTTGCATATTCCCCATACTGTGTATCAGCATGCAGTTCTACGATATACCCGATTTCTATATCCGCCTGATCTGTCACTTTTAATGTGGTTGTTTCCGTTTCCGTAAACAATCCTTTTCCGATCACCGCGGAAGGTGTTCCGATCTCAGTCTGTGCATATATGTAATTTGCCCTCAGCTCGTCAATATCTTCTGCAAGATACCGGTCCATTCCTATGATCTGTGTAACATCTATCCTGTCTACTGTAGAACCCTTTATTGTCCCATTATCTGTTGTGATATTTCCAATACATTCCGCTGCTGCAAATAATTTCTGCTGCATTTCCTCAAAAGATAACACCGAATTGGATATATCACAGGTATTCTTAGCTGGATTCTCCAGATACTCAACTGTTTTTGTAATCCTCTGTTTTTCCTTTATCCCTGTTTCATTGTCTATCAGTGTTACCGTATCGCCCACGGAATATGATAATACGGCATATTCCGGCTTCATTCTGGCAAGGTCTATTGTTTTTGCCTGTAAAGTCTTTTTAGGCTTTGAGATTTCTTTCAATTTCTTTTCTGCATCTTCCTTTAATGCCTGGGCTTCTTTATAATTGCTGTCCTCCCAGATTATCGCCTTTACCTTGTTGGAATATTGGTGATTGTCCAGGTATTCCACGCCATTATTCACGCTTTCAATGGTTAAATTGTCCGCGCCGACCGGGATGATCCTTGTAGCATAATCATAAGAATCTGCATTATCTGTAATTTCAACAAGGTTAAGTCCTTTTATGAAATATACGCCTTTATCTTCTCCAATGGCGTCTTTCAGGTATACCACTTTATTAAGGGTGTCAAACTTTATTTCACATGTAAATGCTTCCAATAATTTCATAAGGACGCTGTAAGCCGTTACCTTTTTCATGCTTACACTTCTGATCCTGCTGTCCGGCACGGTGCAGACGCATGTCCAACCGGTATCTGTCAATGCATAATCCGCCATTTCCTTCGCCGTACAGTCCTCAGCCGTAAAGTCCTTCCATATCCTTCCTTCTATGTCTTCAACATTTAGTTTTGCAACTATATTACGGTAACCTCCAGATGCTTTGGAATTCTCCTTCACAACATATTCATCCGTGTCTGTCCGTATATAATATTCATGTGGTATCTTTACCGGGTTTTGCTGATGCCATGAAAAATACAAGGTCTTTTCGCCATTGCTTAATTCACTTTCTACCCTTGCATCTTTGTGGCTTGTTATTCCTGCCACTGCTTCATGGTTCAGGTTATACAATTTAAGCAGCATATGTTTTCCCCTTCCTTAGATGTATCTTGGTTTATATTTTACCGTCACCTCAATGTCCGGCTGACTTAACTGTATCGTATTGGTTCCGGGTATCAGGCTTGGGAAATCCCACATATCTACATCTGGAAATTTATTTGCTCCCGCTTCTGTTACAAGCTCTTTTTCTCCATCCAGAATGATTTTTTTATTCTGTGTGAGTTTTGATATTGTCACCGGCTTATCTGCCAAAGTATATTTATCCCGCACAATGCCAGATATCGTGAGCGATACTTTGCCAATCAATGGAGTGATCTCCAGCACGGCCGGGGTCGTCATATTTCCTGCATTATTTATGGTAATCTGCCTTTGCGTGTAATTCTGTACCACTTCTGCCCCATGCTCATATCCAACCAGTTCCAACGTGGCTTTATGAAATCTCTGCAATGCTAATTCTGCCTGTGATGCATTTGTTATCACCATATAAAAAGCATTGTCAAATCCATCCAGTTCTATTTCTGATGGTTTTGACAATGCCGCTATCAATGCACTTGCATTTTTCCATATCACCTGCCGTTCTTTTCCACGCACAATCACAGATACCTTTATTTTTTTCATTCCGGCTTCTGTATTCATCATCAACGGACTTATGCTTCCGGTTGTCCATTCACTGCTATTAGTAATCGTTGCAAATGCCGGTTCCACATTCCACTGTTTTGCCTGATATATCTTTATATCTATTCCATTTATTTTCATCTACGCATCCTCCTGCTCATAATTGCAAATTCTGCGCTTATCCCGCTGCTTAACGCCCCTACTGTCTGCCCAGTGTCCATGACAAGCTGTCTATCTGCCATTTCCGGCAAATACTGCTGCATGGTCGATAAAATTTCTCCCATTACCGCTATCACGCTGCTGTTGTCAATATTTATATTTGTATTCTGCTGCACCGGTGCAGAAATCAAATTATTTACCGCCTCAACCCCTCTTTCCGTGCTCATCTGATACCTATATTCCTGTAAGCTCTTTTCCTGTTTTTCCAATTCTTCTTTATAAGAATTTATGACATTTTTCGCATTTTCTTTCATAGATATCCCTGTTATTCCATTTTCCAATAATTTAGATGAACTTTCCTGTATTTCCTGTTTTTTTACATTCATCTGCTCTTTATAGGAGTTTAACAGGTCTTTTACCATTTCTGCCCCTTTTTTCTCTGCCCCTTTCGTTCCTTCCTCAATTCCTTCGCCCACGCCTGCCGGAAGCTGTAACCCTATCTCACGCTTGAACAGCCTTGACGGGCTGTGTATCTCCGCAGCTGCCTGGATTTCCTTTTTCAGGTCATCAATAAACTGCTTTGCTGATTTCTGCATGGTCTTTTTGTTATTCAGCCCCTTTAAGATACCTTCCAATGTATCGTTACCAATTTCCTTTCCAGCTTTTTTCAGTTTTCCCAAATTTTTTTTAATATCCGTCTGGGCTTCATCCAGATCTGCCTTGGTGCTTTTCTTCTTTGCGCCTTTTTTTATCCCGGCGATCAATTCTGCCGTGGCATCCTCACCGACTTTCTTTGTGGAATTTGCTACTTTTTTCAAAGCCGAGGATATATCTGTATTCAGCTCGCTTACTGCTTCATCATACCCGCTTTTCAATTCTTTAAGCTCCTGCCTGGCTTCTTTCACCAGCGTATTTATTTCCTGCTGCGTCTCCTGGCGCATTGGCTCCATGTCTTTTACTGCCTGGGACTGCGCAAGGTCTTTCTTCTGCTTCCAAAGATCAGCATATTCCTTTAACTGTTCATCTGTCAGGGAATTCAGGGCATGCAGTGATGCAGACGCTTCCGGCCCCATTTCTTTTAACTCGTCCAGTAGTCCAGTTGGCAATCCCCGGTCTGTAAGATTTTCTAACTGCAATTCCCAGTCTGCAATTCCCGCAACCTGGGTTTTCAGGTTATGTAAAAGCGTTGCCCCGCTTGCGCTCTGGCTTTGGAATTCATCAAACAGGTTAAAACTGGAATATATAGAGTCTGCCCGGTCCTTTACCGCATTGTTATATTCATCTGTCAGGCTTTGTATATCATCCTTTAACCGTTGCTGTACATCCGCACAGTTCTGTACATATTCTTCATTCAGGCTTTCCAGTTGGCTATTAAGGTTTTCTTTTGCTTCATAATATTTCTGGTCTGCTTCTATACGCTCGTCTGTTCCTTTTTTAAATTGTTTTCTTACCGTGTTCCAGTAATCTACTTCCGCTTTTGCCGACACTTCATAATACACCTTATACTGCGATAGGGCTTTGTCAGATGCTGATAATTTTTCCTGTGCCGCTGTCTTCTTGGCATCCTTAATGTTCTGTGTCGCTTCCTTATATGCCGCTGTACCTTTTTTTAACTGCTTCCGTATTTTTGTCCAGAAAGTCACTTCATCTTCCGCCGTAGTCTCATGCTGCTGTTTATATTTACCGAACCATTCCGTAGCAGCTTCCAGCACTTCTCTGGAATATTTACTGGCAGATTTTTTCGCTCCTTCTTTTGTTTTATTTGAAACCCCAAAATTTCCCTTCTTTTCCATGGCTTCGGCAAGCTTGCTTGCACTCTTATGGATATCCTTGGTCAGTTTTTCGGTTTCTTTTCTGGCAATGCCACTCTTTTTCTTTACTCCCTCGGCTATCCCTTCTGGTATCTTCTCACCTACTCCTTTTTGGAATTTCTTAGACGGGGAATGTATATCCAGTTCTTTTTGTGCTGCAGCAAGGGTTGATGCTGCCATATCCTGTGCGCTCTTTTCCGCTTCTGGTGTTGCATCCTGTATTCCCTGGGCAAGTCCCCGTGGAACCCACACGCCCAACTCATTCCGCATCCTTTTAGATGGTGAGTTTACCTGTAATGTCACTTTCCCAGCCTGCATTACACGGCTCGCCATCTGCCGCGCTGCTTCTTCTGCTGCCGCTGTCCCATCTTCAATACCTTTTTTCATCCCCTGTGCCGAATTCATGCCAGTATCATAATAACTTCCGGTAATCTGGCTTGCTGTTTCATCTTCCAATTTCAGCACAGTTTTATATTTATCACAGATTGCCTTGAATTCCGGTTCCCCATTTTGGAAAGCTGCTGAAAGTTCTGCGACCGCATTTGCGCCCTGCGGTCCCATCTGTACCAGATACTGGAAGAATTCTTCCGTCATGCCCTGACCTGCTGCACCGGCAAGGATTTTCAGGTTGTCTTTCCATTCTGTCAAGCCTTTCTCCTGCGAATCCAGGTTCGCAAGCATTTCCTCTGTGCTAACCTCCTGTCCTGCATTGAATTCATCAAAAATATCCGCCGTCCCTTCCAGACTCTTCTTTATGCCATCTTCCATTTCCGAATATGCTTCCGTTATTTTAGCAGCTGCCTGGGTAGATGCATCCCCGTTTTGCTGTGCGCTCTCTGCCGCAATTCCATTCTTTTCCGCAACATTCCCAACAGCTTCCGCGACCTTGTCATATTCGTCTGCTGCTTCGTCCGCCGTTCCCTGGGCTTCTTCCAGCTCTTCATCCAACTTTTCCAGCTCTTTTTTGCACTCGCGCTGTTTCATTTTGTATTCTACCCAAGTCATTCCAGTTTTTTCTGTGGACTGGCCATAGCGTTCCATGTTTTGCGAAGAAATTTCCAGGTTTCTCGCATATTCATTATCAAGGTCTTTCTGCTTTTGCTCAACCTTGCCTCGGGCTTCCTGTATTTTCGCAAGTTCAATTTCTGCCTGCATCTGTTCCTGAAGGATTTCCCCCATCATGCTTTCCTGCGCTTCCACCATTAACCGTTCCTTATTGGCTTTGATCACTTCCTGGATGCTTTTACTGTTCAGGTTTAATTTCCCTGTCTGTTCATCAATTGCAAGGTTTAATTCTGGTATTGCTTCATTTAGCTGGTCTATGTAAGATTTCATTAATGCTTTTTCGCCATTTGTTTTATTTTCCTTTTCAGATAAAGCAGTCAGCTTTTCTGCCATCACTTCATAGGCGCCGTACTCTGCCTGGATATCCTCAAGGCTTTCTTCCCTTGCCCTTTGAGCTTCCTCTGTAGACTGTTTCAGACTGTCCATTTCTGTACATAATCCGTCTACCGTCTCTTTATTTTCTTTTAATTCAGCATCCGAATTAACAACTGCTTTTTCCAATGCCTTATATGCCCCTGCCGCTGCCACGATTGCAAGTACAATTTTTGCTATGGGGTTCATTCCCATCGCCGCGTTAAATGCTGTCTGTGCTGTTGTTGCTGCTTTAGTCGCTATTGTCTGTGCCCCCGTTGCCACGGTCTGTGCCCCCGTTGCTGTTACATCTGCCCCTCTTGTAAATATCAGTGTCTTTAACACTTTTATGACCTCTTCCCCTGCCTTGGTCTGGGATATCTTCCACAATCCTGCTGCACTTGCAAGCCCCATTGTACCTGTTGAGATCAGTTCTATATTGTCCGATACGATTTCTAGTCCATCCCGTACCACTGGCATCCACTTTTTTTCTAAAGGTTCTGCAAGTTTCATCTGGATTTCGCGTGCGATCTCTGAAATCTGGGAACCCATATCACTGTATTTTATATCTTTTATAGATTTCATGGTATTTTCTGTCACGGACATTTCCCCGTTCAGATTTGTGATCGCCTGGATCGCATCCATCCCCATATCTTCCCACATGGTTCCGAACAAGTCTACCCCTGCCTGGTTCTGTTTCACTTGGTCGTCCATACCAAATAATGCCTGCACAACTTCCTGTGTTGCCGCTTTAGCACTTTCTCCACCTGCCGCAAACTTCTGGCGCATTTCATCCGCATCCAGATTTAATAATTCATAAGCTTCCGTGGTAGAGCTGGCAGTATCTTTTACCCTGATACCAAATTCTTTATAGGCATCCCCCAGCTTGTCAACAGAAAAAGTCCCTGCTGCCGTTCCATTTACAAGGGAATTCATGAATTCTTCTGCGCTGGTTCCCATATTCTTGTAATGCACGGAATACTCGTTTATGACATCCAGCATATCTCCATTTTTATTAAGCCCTTCCTGTGCCCCCTGGGCGATCAGGTTATAAGCTTCCTTGGATGATAATCCAAATGTGTCCATGAGCATTTTAGCCGCCCTGATCTGTTCCTGGTAGTCCATGCCAAACGTGTCGCGCAAAGTTATCGCATCTTCTGTTATATTTTTTAGTTCCACTTCCGATAATTCCTGCATATTCTGGCGTACCGTGGAAAGCGCTTCGCTTATATCGTCAAATCCTTCCCCATAATTACCGGCGTAAAGCTCTTTCATGATGCCGCTGTATCTCTCAGCCGCTTCTGCAGACGCCCCAGTGCTTGCCTGCACCTGTTTTTCTGCACTCTCCATTTCTTTCGCCGTGTTGGCCGCTTCTTTTCCCAGTTCTATGACTTTTTCCGTCACCTGTTCTACAGCTTCCCCTGCTGCACTTCCCTTAAAGGCTTCCTGCCATCTCAAAGTACTTTCTACGGCTATCTTTGTCTTTTTGCCGTATTCATCTATGCTCTTTGCGCATTTATCCGTACTTTCCTTTGCTTCCTCCATCAGCTTTTCATTATCTTTTAAAGCATTGCTGCTTTTTATCAGTTCGGCTTTGGCATTATTCAGCTTTGTTTCCCATGCCTTGATACGTTCTTCTGCCCTTTTATAGTTATCCCGGCTCTTATCCAGCCCTTTTGACAGCCGTTCTACTTCCGCCCGCTGTTTTTCCAATGCTTCTTCTGTAGTGTCTGAATTCTTTTCCATTTCGGACATTTTTTCGGCTGCCTGGTGATAGTTCTTCTCCAGTTCTTCCAGCTTATTCCCTACTTTTTCATAGTCATCTTTTGCATGTTTCAGCCCATTATTTACCGCTTCTACCTTCTTTTTATGGGTTTCCAATGTCTTTTTTAAGTTCTCATGTTTTGCTTTCAGCGCTTCTAAGCTATTCGCCTGTCCGGCAAACTCTTCCTTTATCAGTTTGCTTTCTGATCTCAGTTTCGTAAGGTCTTTATTTACGCTCGTAACAGCCGCATTAAACTGTTTTTCCCCATCCAGGGCAATTACCGCACTAATTTTCGCTTTTCCCACTTTTCTGCTTTCCTTTCTTATTTTCCCATGCAAAAAGCAGATACCGAAGTATCTGCTTCCCTATGTTCCGTTTATTTTTGTTTGTCCCTATCCCAAACTGACAGCAGGGCATCTACAAAAAATATTGCCAGTGATAAAAATACCAATCCATACCATAATTCATAACCGCATATCCCTGATATAATCCCCGCTAGGCATATGATCGCCGCTATAAGCTGTACCATGCCACGCACTCCTGTTATCAGCCGTTTTCCGTTTTTCTTCAAATATTTATCAATTTCATTTATTATCAATGTTCCTGCAATTACTAAGATTGCAAATAATATTTTATTCATTTTATTTCCCTCTCATGACCGTGCACAGTTCCTTTTTTATTATAACATATTTCAATTTGCTATGTACTATTAATTTCACAGATACCATTTCTGCATCTGGTCTTTTTCTTGCAGTTTCTGTTGCACCGGTGCAACTTCTCCCTATTTATCCTATCTTTTTATTGCCGGAATTATGTTTCTGTGTTATTATTTTTCTTGTAATACTCCCATTTAGAGTTGCGCACCACTCCCCGTGCGCGGCTCTTTTTTATTTAGATCAAGTCGTCAATCGTCATTTCTTTTTTCTTTAATCCATTTAATTCCAGATATTCATTATACAAAAGGAAAAACTTCCGTATTGTCATCCGGAATACTTCTTCCTCCGTATAATTTAAAATCTTGCTGCCAATGTATAACATGCGCGCAACATTTAATGGTTCTCCTGCTGCACGCTCTGCCCGTTTGGGGCTTCATCCTCTTCTTCCTCCGGTTCTGGTAATGAAATACCATATGCTTTTAAAATGCTCCCCAGCATTTCGTATTTATTAGTTTCTGTGATCAACCAGCCTGCTTCCTTCTCTGTATATTTCTTCAAATCATGTGGTTGCTTTTTAAAGTCAAGCCTTTCCACTTCATCATTCAGCAGACTGCTTACCATCACCTTAAATACTTCATTCGCTTTCCTCGGCACTGTCAGGTTGTCGATTGCCTCATCTATCGACATTCCCAACCGATCCTGAATACTGTCTACAGCATTCAGAGTGAAAAGAATTTTCCTTTCCACCCCATCAATCATTACCGGAATCCCTTCCGGTCTTAAATCGCTCATTTACTTTCCTCCTGCATTACGCTCCTGTTCCCTGTGTCTCTTCACCACCTTCTGTACTGCCAGATGCCGGTGGTGTTCCAATTTTAAACAGTTCATCAATAAATGCCTTTGCTTCATCCTTTGTATCGAATCCCGCTTTGATGGAATATTCTCCATTTTCCAGCGTATAGAAGTCACCTTCCAGCGTGGTATGAGTAAATGTCACCTGTTCCTGCTTGGTGTCGTATTCGTTTGTAGGTTCTTTGAGCTGTACTTTACGGTACACTACTGCCTTATAGGGTTTTTCCCCAGTAGACTGTCCCAAGCATGCTATCCCAAGATAGGGCGCTTCATCATTTGATTTGCATACTACCTGATCTTTCTCTGCATCATATGTATGCCCTAATGCTGTTGCATAAAATTTATTTACAAACTCATTTACTTCCACTGAAACAGTCCCAGTGTTTACAGAAGTGTCGGTAACTACTGCCCGGTTGTCCCCGAAATCTTTTACAGTATTTGTTGAGGCAGCAGCGGTAAATTTTGCAGACGGTCCGATATATTCTCCGTCTTTATATGTTCCATCCTCCTGCAGTTTTGCAATGCATACATATTCAAGTCCTTTTTTTGCCATTTTCTTATTCCTCTCTTTCTTCCTGAATCTCACAGGAAAAGCAGATATGATAATAACCGCTTTCCTTGTCATACATATTCTCTATGCTGTTTATGGTAAACCCGGTTTTTTTTAAGGCTTTCCGGATGGCCTTTTTACTTTGCTTGTAGCTTTTTTTCGTGTATAAATGCACTTGGATATGATGTACCCACTCCTGTGGGGCATTGTCCCCAAAATCTTCCGGTACATCAATCTCCGAATTGTGCACTATGTATTCCTCCGGCAGTTTTTCCTCCGTGCAGACAAGTTCCCATACATCAGGCACGATTTCCTTTAATAAATTTTGTAATTTTTCGCTTACGTCCAAATCCGCCCCACCTTTTCATTGAACTTTTCCTGCATTTTTTCAATAACTTTCCCCTCCGCATGGAATACCGCCTTTGTTACTACCGGATGGGCTTCCTGCTTTGTCGTCCCATAATGCAAATATGCCAGCTTTTCCATGTTCCGCACGCCGTTTTTATCCTTTCCGGTCGGTCTTACTATGCCAAAATAGCCGTACTGGTTTCTTTGGGATTTACTCTTTTTTATGGAATTAGCCATGGATCCTGTTGCATACCCTTTGTTCGCTTCCTGTTGCACCGTTTTTTTCAATTCTTCTTCCAGAATCGGCGTTGCCGCGTCTATCATTTCCGGCGCAAATTCTTCAAGGTTTGCTGCTTCCTGTAACTGCTTTATAAGCTCATCAATGCCGTCCATTCTGAATTCTGCCATATCATCACCCGCATACGATTTCTATTTTTGATTTGCCCTTTTTATAAGTCCGTATGATGTCATACACTGTGCCGTCATATTCTAATTTTGTTGCGTATACCTTTCCTGCATCTGTTTCCTGGGCAGAAAGTTCAAAATCTTCCTGCCTGGCTTCAAAAGTGGTTTTCACAGACAGGCCGGCTCTCATGGCTTCGTAAAACTCACTGCGCACTGCTGATTTCTCTTCTGCAAATATCACCGTTTCTTTTGCATTTTCTTTATATGGCAGCCCGCCGCTATCCTTCGTGGTTATCTCCGTGATCAGTGTTGCTTCCATCTGTTTCCTCCTTGGCTTTTTCATAATCCCCGGAAAGCGCCATTGCATCCCGCAACGCCTGATATGCCTTTAAGAACGGTTCTGTCTTTTCGTCATATCCGTAATGTGCTTTGCAGTACAGTGTAATTACCTGTTTGCTAAGTGTTTCGGTGATATCTGAAATATAAACGCCTGTAAGCGACAATTCCGCTATACAGGCGTTTACAAGGTTTTTTATTTCCTCATTTGCATATTCAGTTTTTACCCGCACCGCCCTTTTCATTTCCTCAATGAATTCATTCTCTATCTGCATCATTCAGTACCTCAATCAGTTCCGCTTTATTCATGCTGGAATATCCGGTTATCCCTGCTTCCTTCGCAGCTTCCCTCAGCTGCTGCACGGTATAGCTTTCATCATACACGGTGTTATTATCTGCCGACACCTGGCGGCCAGTTATTCCCCCGTTGCTTCGGTGTCCGTTGCTTCGGTGTCCGTTGCTTCGGTGTCCGCCGCTTTGGTGTCCGCTGTGGCGGTTTTTCGTTTCAGCAAGGCGTGTGCCTTTGACGTCAGCATATTCCCGTCCACAATTGCATAGGCGCAATAGTCGGTATTTCTGTCTTTGATATGTTCTTCTGTTGTCACGCTGATCTCCTTATTTACATTTGCAACGTAGCCACGGGAAGGATTGGACATTAATATTTCACCGTCTTTCATGGAATCATCTTCTTTTACTGCCATAGACAATACACGGTATACACCGCCGTTTACCACGTCCGCCATCAGGATAGGCCTGCCGTTCGCATCTTTTACGTTCGCAAGCTCGTTCCAGATCGTATTTGAATTTGCGTAAATATGTAAGCCGCCTGCTGCATATCCGCCTTTAATCTTAGAACGCGTTTTTGTAAGGTCTGTATACTGTAATGCGCCCTCTTCATATTCTACGATCTGCGGGGTATCTGTCTCTTTTTCCAGTGCCGTTACAATTCCCATAGGTTCTGGCTTAAAAGTATCATCTTTTCCCGGCTTCCCTTTTCCATGTGTGGCGCCATATCCTAAAGCTGCACCCATTTTTTCTGCCATTTTTCTCTGGATATACGGGATAAAGTCTTCAATTGCCATCTCTTTCAGTTTCCATGATACTGTGATAGCCCTGGATAATTCGCATCCGGACAAGCTCATTTTCTGGAATGTCTCTTTTCCGTCCTCTGTCTTTATATCTTCCTCATACCATGCTGCATCGCTGCTTTCCCCTTCTTTCAACATGGTCAGTGTACCTTTTACATACGTTTTGTTTACATCGTTCCAATACGGGTAGATTTCGCCGATTTCTTCCCAGATGCCTTTCGTTACTGTTTCCGGGATAATTATACCCGTATTCTGTGTGGTATGGGTAAAGGCTGCATTCACCATCTGATAACATTCTTTTTCCTGCTGCGTCAGTTCTTTTCCCATCATGGATTTAGCCCATGCAATTTTGTATTCTTCTGATCCGCTGGTCATTTCCACCTGTTCTTTATTTTTTGTGTCCATATGGTCAATTACTACTCCATCTTCTTCCATGTTTGCATCAGTCAAATTCTGGACATTGATCTTTCTCTGCTCCCCTTTCAATGCCCTCATATTTGCCTGAGCCTTTGCTACACTATCCCATTTTTCATCTAATGCCTTGATCTCTTCCATCTTCTCATTAGCCTGTTCAATATCCCCAGCGTCAATCATTTTCTGGGCTTCTGTCTGCAGCGCATTTCTTTTTTCTAAATATTCTTTGTACTTCATTTTATTTCCCTTCCTCCTGTGATCTTTAATAAATTTAGTGTTGCCTGCGCTTTTTGCGCATTAAAAATGGCAGAATGTTTTTTCGCATCTACCATTTTTTTAATTTCATTCATTTTTTCTTTTGATGGAAGCCTGAATAAGCTCCCTATCATTACTGCGTTTGTGTCTTTCGGCTCCTCAAACATTACCGCGTCGATCATTCCTCGTTCTTTTGCTTGCTGCGCATTCAGCCATGTTTCCTGCTCCATCATTTCTAAGGCCTGGGTTTCTGTCATTCCTGTTTTCTCCATGTATGCCGTACACATCGCACGATCTGCTGTCCTTAACATTTCCGCGGCTTTTTCCATTGCATTGTGATTTCCATTCGCTCCAGCAGAAACACAATGCACCATCATAAGTGCAGTTGGTGACATTTCACTATACCCTGCCATCGCTATTACAGATGCTGCGCTATGTGCCGCACCCATGATATATATTTTCACATTTCCACTATATTTTTTTAACATTGTATAGATTTCTGATCCTGCTGAAATCACCCCGCCACCGGAATTTATGTACACTTCCAATTCCTCGCCGTTTGCTGTATCAATTACCCGCTGCACATCCCTCGGGCATGTGCCATCATACTCAAAGTAATCATAATACCACTTATATTCATTCGGTATGATGTCCCCTCTCACATCTATTCTCGCCAATTCCCTCACCCCCTTTCGCTGATCCGATCACTTTCACAATACTTTCGGCTATTTTTTCATAATTTTCTTTATTCATCAGCTTTGTTAATTCCTCTACCGCATTCACCACCTGGGTGTCAAGACGCCTGATCGGCGCGTCGCCACCCTCAACAGGAGCCATGTTTATTACCGCCCGCCATTCATTCGGTGTCATGGCTCCGCGGTCTACCATTGCCTGTAAGCCCAGTTTTGTATTCAGGCTGGCACATTGTAGATTACTTGCTTCAAATATGATCTCATTCCCGAAGCTGCGTTCTTTCCGGGTAAACAGTTTTATTGTGAAAACTTTCCCCCACTGTATCGCATCCGGTTCAATCTCCGCTTCATAATAAGCATTCCATTCATCTTCTGTCCATGTGGACTGTACGATCTTTTTGTTTGTATTGAAAAATGAGTAAATCCGGTCTATTGTCCGGTCGCTCTGTGCTGCATTGGGTACGAAGTCTTTCGGTTCAATCCTCTGTACATCCGCTTTTGCATCCACTCCGGCCGCTCCAAATGTTTCCGTTTCCACACTCAAGTAATTCTTCACAAATGCATCAACATTCTTTTTTACATCCTCTTCCCGCATGGATTGGCTGAATTTTAATAACCAGCGTACCACCGAGCTATTTTTTATCGCTTTGATAATGCTCTGGTCTATCGTTCCAACAACTTCCATCATCTGTGATAATGCTTTCGCCGGGCTTTCCCCGAAAATATCGTTTTCATTATAATCCTGTTTTAAGTGGATGATATCTTCATAGCTAAATATCCCGCTTTTCCCGTTACGATATTGGAATTTCAAGTATAGATCCCCGGAATCGTTGTAAAGTGCTTCTGCACTTACACAAGGAACCGGATATAACTGCATAGGGTAGCCGTTTTCATCCCTTACAATCAGGATAAATGCATTATTATTCAGGCAAAGTTGCGTTTCGACCTTCTGCTGCATCTGCTGCCCTGTCATGTAAGGGTTAGGTTCTTCCAACAAGAAACGGATATACGGTTCCGGATTTACTATTATTCCCTTTTTAGGGTCTGCCCTTATATGCTTTGATACCAGTTTTCCCACTGCTTTTACCTTTGGCCTGATGCAGGCTCTTACAATATCACTTTCATACAATTTTCCATTCCAGCTGTAATAATTTTCCCCATAAGTTGACACCATGGCTAGCCAGCTTCCCTCGTTCGGCTTTTCTTTTGTCGGTCCTTTGTTTCTGTTAAATAGTCTCATTCTTTTTTATCCTCCTTTAAATCAACGACAAATAATCATTCATTTTTTCTTCCAGCACCACAAACGCATCCAATGTAGCTGCTGTTCCGTCAATTCTTCTCCTTGCCTTGCTTGTCTTGATCGGCTGTATGTTGTCATTTTTGTCTACATCTACTGCGGTATTGTAAAAGCACCACCTATCTACTGGATTATTATTATATACAAGCCGTTTACTCTGCAAAGCCGCTTTCAGGTTCTTCATAGGGCTTGATAATGTCTGTTTTCCCTGCCGTACTGGTATCATAGCATTTTTCCCGAATTCATAACTCATTTCTTCTACCCAGTATTTTGCGCTCCAGGCATCATAACCTATCCATGGCAGATATATGTCGTACTTGTCCCTCACCTCGCAGAACCATTGCGTCACATACTTCGGATGGTTGTTATTCCCTGGGCATGTTCTTACATACTCTTTTTCTATCCAGAAATCATATGGTATTTTATCTTCTTTCACCCGCTTTTCCACTAAATCTTCTGGCATCCAATACATTGATAATTGATAAATATGTGAATCCTCTGGCACCATAAAGAGCACTTTCGCGGCTGTAAGGTCTGTTGTACTGGACAGATCTACGCCACCAATCCCATAGCGCGGTTTCAGCACTATAACCTCAAACCTTGCATCATTGTCCGCTTCTCCTCTTGCCAACCACGCTTCTTTTGTTGTTTCCGGCATATTAAAATCTTTGCACAAGAGATTTTTTACTTTACTCGAATCAATCTTTGCTTTTTCTACCTTTTGGCGTAGTGCATCTGTTTTTTTTATGGTCCCTAATCCAGGATTTGCCTTTATCCAACATTCTGGATCTGTCCATTCTTCCCGGCTGTCCAGTTCATAAATGACTGGCAACAACGTTTCATCCCGGTAACCTTCTTTTTCATATAATGAATTTAACAGGTTCGCAGATTCCTCATACTTTTTATCAAATATGTGCTCCCGCACAGTTCCTGCAGTCGTTACAATGAAGATTAGCGCTTGTCCCCTGGCACTTGTTCCATCCACTACAACATCATATAGATTATCGTCTTCCCAGGCGTGCACTTCGTCCATGGTTGCACAATGTACATTTAATCCATCTAATGTATCTGAATCTTTTCCCAGTGGTCTAAAAAAAGAATCATTGAAATCCGCCCTCAGCTCTGCCACAAGCCTTTTATCTTTCTTTGACAGGGCTGGGCTTTTCCCAACCATTCTTTTTGCTTCTTGCCATATCACTTTTGCCTGGTCTTTTTTAGTCGCCAGCGCATATACTTCTGCGCCCGCTTCGCCATCTGCCAGTTGCATGTATAACCCAATTGCTGCCGCAAGTGTTGATTTCCCATTTTTCCTGGCAACCATCAGGAACACTTCCCGGTACTTCCGCAATCCTGTTACCTTGTTTACAATTCCAAATATGGCAGCCACAAGTGCTTTTTGCCATAATTCTAGGATGAACGCTTCTCCTCCATACTCTCCTTTAGAATGTTTGCAGTATTTTTCTATAAAAACAATTGCATGGTTTGCCTTTACCGGGTCATATTCATATTCACTTTCCGGATCCCCTATGATCGTTACAATCTCTTTGTATATGTCATATACTTTCTGGCTTGTATTAATCGGATTTCCCGATCTGTATAATTCCTCCTTCCTTTTTTGCAGTCTCTCTAACTCTTCTTTTCTTTTTTCAAGATACTTTGCGCTTACTTTTTCTTTTTTCTCTGCTTTCTGTATCTCTCTCTGTAGCTGCTCTATTTCAAAAAATAACGGCTTATTTTTTATGCACTCCCAATATTCCAATATTGGATTTTCATACGCTTTTCGTATTAATTCCCTTGCCTGGTTCATGTATTTTCCTATCCATTATTCACATTTTGCCTTTCAAAAATGCCATAAAATCATCACCGTTATCTGTTTTTCCATCACTTTTTTTATCATTTTTCCCAGCAATATCTGTAATTTGTTTTATAATTGCGGTATAATTTTTTATCATTACATTGTAAATTTCTACTTCGCTGGATTTCTTTATGCCTTTCTGGTTTTCCCCATTTTGGTATCTTTCTGTATAGCCTTTCTCATTGATGATCTTCCTCAATTCAAAAAGAGAAGCTCCCATGAAGGCAGCTTCTGACACCAGTGTTTCCAACGCTTTCCGTTTATCTTCATCTATGTTTTTACATATCTTTGCAAACTTCGCTTTCTCCTTTTTTATGATCTCTTCCTTTGTCATGTCTTCATATCTTTTTGCTTTTGCCACTACTTTTCACCCTCTTTTTTTATACCACACCCCCCACGCGCGCGACCCGTGTATTTTTCCGAGGG
>NFZC01014151.1_pt1 | contig 26136 bp, 39 predicted proteins | sample 1095391 | NCBI WGS metagenome assembly NFZC01 (sample SAMN03609890, study PRJNA323583) | gut metagenome | isolation source: feces | host: Rattus norvegicus | place: Denmark: Riget | collected 2013
GTATTTCCACCAGCGTATTTTTCAATATATAAAGAATTGCCATGTGCCACCAAATGGTGAAGAAGGTGGCTGGGATATTATATACAAAAATGACGATGGAATTGAAATTCAAGATGCCGGAAACGTTCATACGGTGTATGTGGAAATGAAAAATAAGCACAACACGATGAACTCTGCTTCAGCAGGGAAAACGTTTATTAAAATGCAAAATCAGCTTTTAAACGATGATGATTGTGCTTGTTTTCTAGTTGAGGCGGTCGCACAGCGTTCACAGAACATCAAGTGGGAAACAACGGTTGACAAGAAAAAGGTAGGACATAAGCTAATTCGTAGAGTTAGTCTTGATCAGTTTTATGCATTGGTGACAGGACAAGAAGACGCATTTTATCAGATGTGTATGGTTCTCCCATCAGTTATTGAAAAGGCAGTAAAAGAACTGGATGGCTCTGTTATCTCTCGCGATACAGCTATTGATGAATTAGAAGAAATGGCAACAAAGCAGCATGTTAAATCTAAAGATTTAGCAATTGCAATGGCTGTATATATGCTTGGATTTAGCAGCTATAAAGGATTCAAAAAAATAATTATTCAATAGTTTGATTAATAATTGTCAAATTCAACAAAATTTTATCGACACTGTCGATGATTTGTTTATCGAATATGTTTGACCAATACACGTGAAATAAGGTTCCCAAAGATAGCAGATGAACAAAGCGCATCGTATTAACTCAATGATATTGATGATTATCTAAAACAAAGCCCTCGTAACAACTGATGCTACGAGGGTTATTTTAATCATGCTTTGATACTATACTATAAGGATCGATAACTTTTGGAAGATCAATTGGTTCTCCATTTACTAAAAACTTTATTTCATATTCATTAGGTACTGAAATAGTTGCAACAGGTATCCCTTTATCGAGATAAACAGTGTGAAAACTTATGCTCCATAACAATATAATCCCATTCTTTTTATTTTTTTTGCATAGTAATGTCCGCTATCTTTATAACGGGCAAATACGACACCGCCATATTTTTTCGGAATATCAAAACTTGCTCCCGTGTTTATTTTAACTATTGTAAAAGGTCTAATTTTATAATACCCATTTGATGCTATATTGAATGCCACTCTGCCTCGTCTGGCAGGAACAAACAGTTCAGGAATAATATCTTCACTTTCAAAATTTACTTCAAAAATTTTGTTTTTCATAATCGCCCCCCCTTCAACACAAGGTTAACACCATTTAACAGTTCAGAACCTAATTTAGTTCTATAATTAAACTCAAGTCTATCCCAAAATTCAGCAGGCGCCCCTAAAACATCTTCTAGCTTGACCGCTATGTCATGTGTTAACAATTCCTTACCTTCGATTAACCTATCAGCAAATCCTTCAGAAAGACCCGTTAATGAGGCAAATTCATCACGACTCATCCCCTTATCTTCTAAAAGATCTTTAATTGTTTCACCAGGCTGGACAGCGATAGTTGAAATATTTGATTTGTTATCTTCTTTACACGATTTCATAGGTTATTTATTTCTGATATGCTCGCAATCCCAAAGACTTTCCCAGCTATGGAATCTGTCAATCTCCCGAAGCATATCTCTGCGACAATACTTGTGGAAGTTTTTCTGCGCTTCTTTTTTTGTATCAAAGCATTCAACTGGCGCTCCGGCATCCGACATTAATGTAAAAATATTCCCTGTTTTTTTAATTTTCATTTATTATTTTTCTCCTCTAAAACTATACTTAGCAATTACATTTATGATCTGAATAAGAGTATGTGACTTTCTTTCCGTTTTTATATAACGGGTATTTCAAAATATTATTGTTAAAACTAATCACAAATCCTTCTGCCCGTCTGTTGATATTTTGTTCATATAATTTATGTAAATCATATAACTGTTCAACAGATAAATTTTCGCTTGTTTTTGTAATAATATACTACTGTAATATTCAGACATGGATTCTAGCGATATAACGTATTTGGGGCGTTCATCTTCACCGTAACCTTTTCTAGCAAGTTCCCAAGGCTTTTCCATTTGAGCTAGTCGACTTAGCCATTGAGCATCTTTATCCCCATAGTACTCTAAAACTGCATCGACAATTTCTTTTTGGGATGGAGTAAGATTATCAGGATTTCCGTTTCCATCTTTTTCTGTAATGATGAGCTGTCCTTGAGTGCGGAAAAACAGCGCAGGACATACAGGACCATTTTTCCAAGCTTCAAATTCTTCGGGGAATAACGGCCGATCATCCCAAACGGTAGACCACGCTTGCGCATAATAACACAGCTTTTGCAATTTCATAGCGCTCATGTCGCCACATTTCGACAAAATGTAACTTGCTACATCAAATACATCAGCCATAATATCTCTCCTCTTACGATCTCTGTATAACATTTTAAGGCAATATAGTTCGCATTATGTTATGGACAATTAAATATCGTATCTTTTATTATCACTGATCAACAACCAAAACTTTATCTGGTCTAATCTTAACAATAGACCCACATTCATCTTCAGCCATAACAAATGTCATATATTTATCGGCTTTAATAACCTTTGCGATTTTTAATGCCGGATACGTATTAAATCTAGATGCACAAACAATAGTGTCGCCAGGTTTAATATCTTTTCCAAGAAAGTCTTTTATATTAAAGCCCATTCCTTTCTAGTGAGATCCAGTACTTCCAAATCCGCCACGAGATTCCTCATCTAATTTTTGAACTTCATTAAACTCAATTGAAGGTTGTTTTTTTACAATTCTGAATTGGCAAATTCGATCATCTTTTAAAATTTTTGTATCTCTAACAGCGTAAACAGGCATCATCCAAACATCATCATCACCTGAATAACTATTGTCGACAATACCGATTGAATTCGTTTGAATAATCCCCCATTTTTTAAAAGTACTTGATCGAGGCGCAATATGAGCTTCATATCCTGCCGGTAGTTTCATGCTTACCCCCAAATCAATTAAAGCAAATTCGCCTTTTTTTAATTGATATGATTTTGCAGATCGGAGATCAATCCAATCTCCTTTTTCAATTTTTTCAAGTTTTAACATATTGCTTTTGTGATATTTAATTTTAATCGTTTCTGACATATACTACCTCTCTATACCATCGTATATAATTATATAATCACATATATTATATGTCAAATATATAACTATTCATCATAAAAACATTATCATCGATTAAGCAAGATATCGTAAATTAATTTTTCTTCCAGCCACCCGATATTCATTAATTGCATCTTGCAATCTTCTACAAAGTTCACTAGGGTCAGCGCCATCATCGTTTAATAATACAATATCGGCTATACGAACCATATCTTTATAACGACCGCCCTCAACGAAAAAAGTTGAAGCTACATTTACAAAGTTATCCTTATCGTCAAAAATTTTATCTAAAATATCTCTTTGGTCTGCCGGATATAAACGTGTTAAACGAGTAAACCAATCAGTTTTCAGATAAACCACAATAGGGTTTAATTCAGGGAGAGATAATTTGATCATTTCGACCTCTTCCGGTTCAAGAATAAGAACTTGATTTGAGCTGCTATCAATAGAGTTTTTTAAAATAGCATATTGATAATAGCCATTTCCAAAGCTCCATTTAAAATCAAAGCGGTTATTGTACTTTAATTTGTAAAATGCCCCTGGTTTAATGTATCTATACCCGATCTCTTTATTTACTTCTTTATCAATTTTGCTGTCGTCATCTCCCGTATAAGTCCAAAACACATCAACAGGTTTAAATCTATTTAATTCCTGAAGACTATTTACAAGCGTTCGTTTTCCGGCTGCCTGCTCCCCTGTTAAAATTAGAAACATTATTTATCTCTCCTTCCGATTAATCGATCAAGATATTTATCAATGTCTTCATCACCGATTAAATCTTCACACAACGGGCAAATATGGAACCCTAAAACTGTTAAAGGTGTGATCCACGGTTCTATTTCATCGCCACAGACATCACAATAACAAACCTCTGTTGGGCTTGTATATGGGCACCCGGCACACGAAGGCCGGTCGCAGCATACACAATAATCTTCAAATTCAATCACTTTTTAATAGTTCCATCTCCTTATAATCAAATTTTTGCGCAACTAACATACCATTAGCAACGACTTTTTCATATGGCTTTGTTACAATGCTGTATTTTTTTAGCCAGTATTCTTTATCGCCATTTTCATCTTCAACCCATTTATTTGATATTGGGTCTTTTCTAGTTTTTATCTTTTTAACTCCACTTAAATTTTTAATCAAATCGCCACAATGTAATTCGTTGGTTTCGAAATATTTTTTGCTTATTTTCAAAGTTGAAATAAGACCTGTTTTCAGGCTATAAATTTGAATTTTAGGAGAATACTTTGTGTCAACGTCCAGAACAACGGCTTCGCTTTTAATTGGATCACATGTTTGATTTACATACCCTAAGCAATCGTATTCATAGCTGGCAATTTCTAAATCATTTGCTTCATGCCAAATGACATGATCTGACAGTTCTTTTAAAATTGACCTCATATCCAAGTCACTTAATTGTTTTGCTGTGATACGTTTTGCGTAATAAGCTACATTGCCGATTGGGATACCACATTTTTCAATATCTTCAATTCGAAGAGTTTTTCTTGAATGCAACCGATCGAATAAACCATAAATTTCAAGTAATTGATTACGGTCTCCAAACTCCCTGAAGTAGTCAAGTTTAATTAATATCTTTATCTGCCTTGTGTCTGCAAATTTATTTTCATCAATGTCATACAAAAGGTCGATAAATGAATCATATGTATTATTTCTTAATGCATACAAATTCTCAGCGAGTCCATCACTTAAATACTTAATTGATTTCAGCCCTTTGAAAATCGTATTTTGTTCCCGGTCGAAACTATATTCTCCCCTTGATTGCCTGAACTTAATTGGCTCTAAATGAATACCAATTTTTTTTAAATAGCCAACAATAGATACCGTTTTGTTTTGTTTCTTTTCGTAAATGTTTAATGCAGTTGTCAAAAACTCAAGCGGATAATGATATCGTAAATATCCACAAATATATCCAATCCAGCTATATGGATCAGAATGGTTTTTAGAAAAAAGATAATCGCTTGCATCCTCAATAACTACAAGAAAATCAGTGATTAGTTTTTCAGAATCTTCTTCCGAGACGTTGTACTGATCTTTCATCGTCTTAATAAATCCAGCTTTAATATCAGGGATAAACTGTTCTGTCCCTGTCTTCTTAGCAAAACCTCTTCGAACGATATCCGCCTGCCCCATTGTGTATCCACAGAATTCGTGCAGAAAACCCATCAACTGTTCCTGATAAACCATCCGCCCAAATGTAGATGCGAAATATTTATTTAAAGCAGGGTGCCCTAAATCATTAAATTCGCCTCGGGCAATACTATCCCTATATGATGCCCCAGCCGGTCTAAGAGCAGCGTTACCAATTGAAAATAAATCAATATACTTGAACGCAGGATAAACTTTTTTAACTTTTTCTAGAGTCGATTCTGAAAACAACCGTTTAATATAATCGGTTGCCATGTCCGATTCCCATTGGAAAATACAAGTTGTATCTCTTTTAATTGAATTCCAAACTTCAATATCGTCACCAGGAGTGTTATTTGGCGTTAAATAATCAATTCCGGCAGCATCGCATGTCTTATAAATCAAACCGACTGTATCAAGTCCTAAAACATCAAGTTTTACGTATTTTAGCTTGTCAATCTCTTTCATGTTCAGACAACAAACAGGGTAGGGATCTGACTTCGTTTGGCACAATCCTAAAACATCATCGATTGGGTGCGGACTGACAATACATGCAGATGGGTGATTGCCCATTGATATAATGCAGCCACGTATTACATCGACATATTTAAAAAGTTCAGGGAATTGATCTCTTGCCTTCTTTTCATCAGATTCAGCAAGTTTTTTTATAGCAGCAGTATCAGAAACAGACATACCTAATCCACGACCGACATCATCAATTGCTCCCTTAAGATCAACAGTGTTAAACGTAACAATGTCGGAACAATACAAACCATCTTTCTGATGCAAGTAATTCTTAACCTTTGGCTGATCTTCTGAGTACCAATCTGTATCAATATCTGCCAATGACACACGTTCCCGGTTCATAAAGCGCTCAAAGTTCAGGTTGTTCTTCAAGCTGTCAATCTCTGTAATTCCCAACACATAGGCAATCAAACTTCCGGATACTGATCCACGAGAATACCCAAACCGGATTCCTTGTTTGCGCATTTGTTTTTTATAGTCTTCCTCGAGAAGCATGAAATCGACCGCATCATTATGGACAAACGTTTTAAATTCTTCGTTAATTCGTTTCTGGTAGTCTTCATAATTTGGAAGTTGATCAATTCCGCGCCATTTCACTCCGTTGCGAATGTGCCGAATGAACGCTCCTTTTGAATCTTTAAACAGCTTGGGGTATTTAGCACTGTAATCCATTTCAAATGGCTCAATAGATTCAGCCATTTTTACAGAATTTGTCATTGCTTCTAAAACAACATCGTCGGGCAAGGAACCTTGATTGCGATACGCTTCCAGCAATTCTTCAGGTGATTTCCAAATCAAATCAAAATTATCTTCGCCGTCAAAATAGATACCTTTTGACTTCTGATACAACATTCTTGCCTCTGCATCCAATGTAGTAAGGCTATGCGTATCAGTACCAACAATTAGTGGTATACCATGATCTCTGCCGAATTTTAAAAGATTCTCATTGTACTTCTTTTGATCTGGTGTATTGTGATGTTGGATCTCAAGGTAACAGCGGTGTTTATTATTTATCAGAAACTTACTAAATCTTTTAAGATCTTGTTCCCAATGAATATTATTTTTCTGAATTTTGCGCTCATTTCTATTTAACACACCGCCAAGACATGCTGTTGTAACAATAATGTTGTCGCTTGTACTAAACAGTTCATCAAATGTAATTCGAGGATTGTAATAGTAATGAGTAGTCAGGTTATAACTCCTCGTGAAAAGGGAATTAAGTTCCTTAACCCCATCGAAATTCTTAGCAATCAATACACAGTGATAATTGTCACGGATTTTCTCATCAATGGTCGATGTCAAGTAAAATTCTTCGGCATGAATATACTTCATGCCGGCAGCTTCAATCGCTTCTTTTTTAAACAGCCAATGAAATATATTGCCGTGTTCAGCAAATCCAAAAGCTGGCATACCTAATTTTTTAGCCACTTCAATGTATCGCTCAAATTTTACAACTGAGTCAATATTTGTCGTGCAATTTGAATACATTGAATGCACATGGTATGGAACATACATCAGCGTTTTTTCTTTTTGCGCATTTCCTTCCATGTATTCCTATCGCCTTCCTTTTTGTATTCGCAGCTAGACCTAAAATTGCATAAGTTATGGCAGAAAAAGTATTCTTCATTTGGTTTGAATTCTTCGTCTTCTTCGATCTTAGCAACGATGTCTAAAAACCATTGTTCAGTGGATTCATACTCGTTCATATCAAAGTCGAGCTTTGTTAAATAACCAAAGTCTCTGAAATGATGCCACCATATCTCTTGTGGATATTCATCATACAGTGTGAACACTGCTTTTGAATATAAATACATCTGTCTCTTGTATTCCTCTAATTTGTGTTCCATATTCTTTAATGGATGACCATTACTGCCAAAAAATTTTTTACATGATTTATGATCAACAACAATATATCCACCTGTTTTTTTATCTTTTAGCAGCAGGTCAATGAACCCCATAAATTTATAATCACCAAACTGATATTCAACTCTTTTTTCAACACCAACAATTTCATAATCTTTAAGCCAATCGAATAACATTTCGGCAAGATAGCTCAAACAATCCTCATTGGCTTTATCAATGATATTTGGTTTTTGTTTTGAATGAACGAACTCCTGATAATGATCAATGAAATAACCAGGTGCATCATCCTCTGTCATTTCTCCTTTAAAAATTTTTTCAAAAATTTCATGCATGAGGGTCCCTAATTCAGCCCAAAAATTGCTTTCTACCGGGTAATCATCACCATGATATAAATATCGCAAATAAAATGAATAAGGACATGTCTGATATGTTGTCAGCCTTGAATAACTCCAGATCATATCCTTTACATATGGTGTAAATGGTGTAGTTATCTTCTATACGCGTTCCTTTCTCATGTATAAGATCTGCCATGTTTCTAAACCACAATCAACAGGGGCAGCCTTTGCAGACGAACCACCAAGATAACGGCCTTGCAGATCTCTAATTACGTAAACATTCGTAACCATTTTTAATTTTCGGATGTTATCACGCACATCCTGCAATTTGTAATAATCGATATCAGAATCGTATGCAAGAACTACATCGACTCCTAATTTTGCAATTAAATCAATTTGTTCATCTGTTAAGCTATGCTGTTCTGCAGATACACAATTCTTGTATCCCCATTGCCAGGCTTTCATCACTGATTTAACAGATTCAAAAATAATCATCTCTTTTTTTTCTTTGATAAAATCTTTTGTCTTATCTAAGCTTTGAAAATAATCTAATACACCAACTGAAAAGTAATTTATATATTTAGGTATCGACTTTAATTTGTAATCGGGGTCTTTTGTTCGCCCTTTTATATTAATTAGCCGACCATAAATATCCCTAACCGGATAAATAATTCTATTGTTTCGATAGTCAATATGAACTTCAAATTCTTTCTGTGTTTCCATATTGATTCCTTCATCAAACCAATCTTTAGAAATGGCAAATGTATATTTATTTAGCTCTGATTCACTAAGAATTTTATGTTGATAGGTAAAATGTGGCTTGATTTGCATTGATCTCAAAAGATGTATAGAAGGCGATTGGCATAATTGATCCTGTGCCATTCCTGCCAATCTCATACCACGCTGTACTGCCTGATTAAACGTCAACCCTTCGTATTGCTGCATGAATGAAAACAAATCACCTGACCTGCCACATGAAAAGCATTTAAATACATTCTTTTCACCATCGACAAAGAAAGATGGTGTATCGTCTTTATGTTTGCAACAGCTTCCAGACCAACGGTTTCTATGCTGTTTTAAATTAATTAACCCAGAATTCTGAATGTAATCGCACAGAGGAACCTTTTGCCTAATTTCGCTCAAGAATTTTTGATCGTACATCAACATATGAATACCATCAGCCAAAGCTTTTGCCTTTCTAAATATCTCTAAATAGTCGATGATCCTGTGCTTGAGAAATCATCATGCAATCCCCTCTAAATGAAAAATCAATATAATCATATTCAGGGTCATCCATTGATTCACCATTTCGATTAACCTTAATTTGCGCCATAAAATTTCCTGCCGCTGGTGTATCTCGTTCAATTTCAGCGTTTGTTTTTCTGCGCCAATAAATCGCTGTAGACATGTAGCGCTCGATTTTATCTGAGTCAGCCACTTGGTCGTTTCGGTTCAATTGACATGCACTTAAAACAGCCATATCCAAACCTCCTGCAATACGATTTTTTAGGAAGTTTGTCATTTTACCGAGTTCGTTGTACGCATCATCTGAATCACTTTTGATGTAATCAAAAACAACAAACTGCAATCCAATTGTTCGTTTCAGGCGCTTGCACTCAATGAAGATTCGATTTAAATCAATTTCTTCCTGATACAAATGAACAAGAGGCATTTTTTTAACAATGGATATTGCGTCTTCGACTTTCTGTTTTTGCCTATGGTCTTGATAATTACCACGCTTAATCATATCCGTTGATATACCAGATAAATGAGATAACAATCTTAATGTAAAGATCTTATCGTTCATTTCTGTATCAACAATTAAGGTAGGTATCCCTTTTAACGCTTTATCAACTGCTTCGTTCATCAAAAGTGTAGATTTTCCTTGTTTCAAGCGTGCTTCAACTACAACCAACTCTCCCTTGTCATAGGTAAAATATTTATCAAAAGCAGGATACTTAGATGGAATTCCACACGTTCCATCATTTTTTTGATCTTTTAAAATACTTTCAAAAACTCCATCAATAACATCACCAAATTTTTTAACTTCATCATTTGAAATGTATTGGCTTGTAAGCTTATCAATCTGGTCATACAATTCGCTTCCGATTTGATCAACATTAGTCGATGGATCAAAACACTTCACTTTAAATCCATCCATCATTTTCACAAAATTTCTGCGGTATGACATATTCAACAATGACAATGCTAATGATTCAAATTCGCCAATCGAATTTCTTGCGCATGCCGAATATAACTGAATTGTTTCTTCAAAATTTGGCATGTTATATTTTTCGAATGTTTTTTTGACATATTCATTGCTGTTAATCGCCATTGAAAGATTAAATGCATCAATAGATTTAGCACTTTTATCAAAGACAAGATGTTTAATTGCCCAAAAGAGGCAGGCATTTTCATAGTTATAAAACCACTTAGAATCCATAATTTCATAACGTTCTAAATACTCAGGATGAACAAATAGGGTCCCAATTACACCTGCCTCGACTTTGGTATCTGATAATTGCTGTAAATTAAAATCCATAATCGGGACCCTCTTTCTTTATCTCTTTTTTAATCTTAAAATATCTCTCATTCCCGGCTGATTTAACAAAGTGTCAAGGCTTGGCACAACCAATCCTCGATCAACCGCGCTTTTTTCAACCTTGAATTCTTTTGATTCTCGTTTTGGTAACATTTTTTTATTGTATGATTCAACAATTTCTTTGTTATTGATTAGATACTTAATGCCAGGCGGATATTGCAAGCGCATATGATGATCAGCAGCGTAGTTAATGACAAACAATATAAACTGACCGGATTGATTCCCCTCGTAGATCAAGCGGTTAATTTCTTTTCTAACCTGTTGAGGTGTGACATTAGGATTGATTCTTGATCTAAAAACATCAATAATATCTTGAATTGTTTGTTTTTCAACCATGCAATCTTTGTGGTAATACTTATTTCCAACTTTAACCGATTCTTCATTTGGCTGAATAAACCCATCATGATTGCAATGCGCCCACCAACATTTTTTTACCCGTGTTTGACCACTTTTTTGTTGCGGCATAATATTTACCTAACTTGTACGTACAAGTTATTCTTCCTTTTCTAATAAATAAGTTGCTTCTAAATCGGCTTCGTGCAATGCTAAAATTGCCGGATATTTTTTAATTGCGCTGCCCAATGCATTCCAGTTTTCCTTTGCTTCTGTAAAGCCCATATGCCATCTAATCATGTATCTTTCAACAGGTTCTAATTTAATAAACTGTTCAATCATCATGACTGACTTTTCGCCGTGACCATAAGGGAATTGGTCTTCAATTGTGTACCCTTCAACAACCTGCCAATCAAATCGACCGGCTGGGTCTGATTTTTTACCCGTTTCGCTATACACTTTTTTGTTTCTAAATTCCTGTTTATAGAAATACGTTTTGCAAATATCATGGAGCAGGGGAGCAATGATAATAGTGGATGGGGATAACGATTTTAACGTTTCTCCCCATGTTGCACTGTTTAATTTTTCATTCAAACACTTATAAACATTCATTGTATGTTCGAGTAGACCGCCTTTATGACAGCTATGGAATCTTGTACTAGCTGGTGCTTCATAGAAATCAGATTTTCTAATGAAAGAAATTAAATTCTCAATTCCATCTCTCCCCGTTGATCGAAGAAGGCTCTCAAATTCATTAATCAACTCTTTATTCATGTCATCACCCCCACGAGCTAGAACGGCAAATCATCCACGCTATCTACAGCATCGCCTTGAATATTTGCTGTTCCAGATTGCGTATGCTTTTTGTTTTGATTTGGTTTATATTCACCGGGCACATCAAACCCATATACGATGTAATTCACATACTGTTTTTTCGCTTCTTTGTCGTAATGATTGGTCACATCGACTGACTTTAACTGGATCCTGTCCCCTTCTTTAACCGCTTTTAAAGCTTCGGCAGCGGGGCCATAAAATCGAACAAATCTGTCATTGAAATCTACAACGTAATCACCATCTTTTGTTTTATGGCTGATAGAAAGGGAAACAACAGAATAGCTCCCCTTATCTTCTTTTTCCCAGATCTTTGCGTAAGCGTTGTTTCTAAATCCCATATATTTCTCCTTTAAGACTTTTTAGGTGGTTTTCTAATGCTGATCACATTCAATTTTAATTTGTGTAAAATATCTTCATCATCAATATCGCTAATGTTTCCTGTGATCTGACCTTCTTCTAACTCAGGAAATGCCTCACGCTGGGCAGACTTCGCAAATTCAACTGCTTTTTTCTTAGCTGCATCACCATATGAAGATTTTTCTCTCAAAAGATTTCTCACCTCAGAAATGAGATCCTGAAGTTTTTTGTCCTGTTCTGGTAGATCCTCACCCTCATATAGATATAATCCAAGACCATGTAATGCTAATGCCTTTACAAAACATCTTTTTGCAGCTTTATTTGCGGCGGTAGATGTCACATCTGAACCCTTTAATGCATTGTTTTTTGCACCCATAACAGGGAGCCATTCTGTTTCTGTATTTCCTAAAATCGTTACAGAAACTTTCACCCAAGCGTTGCCTTCGTTATCCATAAACCAAGGTCTTGTAGTTCCGTAATCATCAATCTGCTGTTCATAAACAACAAATGATGCATCGGGGTCAATTTTTTTTGCTTCTTTCCATGCCTTCGACCAGGGCAGGTAAGTTAAACCCAATTTTGACTTAACATTTTCGTTGATATTAACCGCACTTAATCGGTCAAATACTGTTTTCTCTTCTGCCATTCTTCGTCCTTCCATAACCTCTTTAAAAAAGCCGACAATTTTGTCATTTCACCTGTTGGAATCAAAGCTAAATAAACCATCTCTGCAATTTCTAATGTTGATTTTTCATCCATGTCCATACAATATGAACAAATCATGCTGTTGTATGATGCTGTATGGGCATTTTTATATTCATGCATATACGTTACTGCCCAAGATAATAATTCAACATATCGCCGATCATCGTATACGAGGCTGATTAAATCAGTTTCGTAATTTTGCAACATGTCCACACTGTAAAAATCTTTCCAAATGCGTTTAGAAAATCTTTCGCAAATTTTAATCTTTGAAAACCCTTCTGTTTCCTGAACTGGGTCAAAATTATTAATGTTTGTTTTAAGCACATCAATCGCATCAAATTCATCGGACCCGTTACCAACAAGATCAATCGCATATTCTTCTAACGGAGCCAAAAGCAAATGACATTCAATTTCCAGATTTGGATACATATTTTTAAATGTACGGATCATTAAACGCCTTTGCTTCCCGTTTAGTGGGGCATGGACTATGCAGGTGATTCCGTTTCTAAGTTGATGAACAATTTCTTCAATATGAACGTTGCCCATATATAACACACGTTCAAAATTTAAAGAAAAGTTCGTGCAGTAAGCATCAACATCTACATCGTTAATGCCGACTACCATAACAAGATTTGCCATTTAACTAAAACTCCCTAACTCTTTGCTCATTTGACTATCCTTTCTATTTGCTAATCGTAAAAAGAAATTCATTACCGCACATAGGGCAATATTTCGCATCGTCTTTTAAGCTGATTTGCCCACCACATTCAGGATCGGCAGATGTAAATAACAAGCACTTACAATTTGAACATCTATACTGCGTTACACCGTTTATATCGTTCATGATTTTCAAGGAATACTTGTTACTGTTACCAGCTTTCTTTTCATATTCGAGCATTTTTCTTGCCATTGCCCGAATATCGCGTTCACCCTTTATGCGACCAACAACCTTTCCGCAATCCCTACAATAAATAGCGGAGTTATAGGAAGCTTTGCGGATAAAAAAGTCCGTGCAACCGCAATCAGGGCATTCAGATATGTGCGTTATTGTTCCACGCATAACGATCTCCTAACTTTTTCGGTAAATAAAATAGTAGCTTTATCACCAAAAAACCTAATAATTCCGGCTTTATATAAAGATAATTGCCGACAAGTTTAAAAATTTTATACATTTGAAGCAAATCAAACATATATATATAACACACATATAATATAAGTCTAAAATAGAATGTTGTCAATTAAAAAAATATATAAATTACATATAATATCATGCATAAAAAAGAGGGATCATTGCGATCCCCACAATCATCCCTTAGCTGCATACGGATTTGTTGTTTTTAGTTTCATAATAAAAATAGGTGTCTCGATTTCTTCATCCGTAAATGCAAAAACATCATGACTTTTAATCCATTCTTTAATTAGCTTTCCACTGTTTAAAATTTCATTAATCTGATCAGCGTCCATTTCATCCTGCATTACATCATAGACCTTCATTAGATTCATTTCCCACAATTTAACAGACGTTCCATATAATCTTTTAATACCGATTGAAATGCTATTGGCAACCTTACGTTCTTCTCTGCTGTCGTTTTCACTTTGATCATTGAAATAGGTAGGAAAGCGAATAAGGGATCCTCTATACGGCATAAAATATATGATTCTTCTGTCTCTGATCTGGCTGGCGCTAATATTGATCTCCAGTAATTCCTGCGTAAATGAGGACAGGTGAAGCAATCTTTCTCCACATTTTAACGTATGCTGCTCTGGGTTATAGTCTTCAGGTTTTGTGTTTATTAAATCCGGAAATGATTTTAACCCATCATACCCAAGAGCCAGAACAAGATCATAGAACAAAAAGCGCTTATTCTTTTTATGGTTTACGGTTTTCCAATCAAGGTACGCCATACAAGACCGCCCGACATTGATCATAGATGTATAGTGCCTAGCATCATATTGTTCCCATTTTGCAGAATGATAATCCCGCCCGTTATCATCTAATAGCCGCCGAATTTCGCAAATGTCTTTAACAACTTTGTTATAGGAAACGCTTCTATACATATCTATATATGAATTATTAACGTATGCAGTTTCCAACAATTCTTTAAATTCATTCGGTGATGCTGAATCCAAATTGATATTTAAACTGTTTTCTAAAGCAATAATTTCATCGTATGTCATACTTCCTCCTAATTTAACAACTGCGGACGGCAGCCATTCGTGTAGTTTTCATAGCTTGCAAAGCAATGGTTGTTTTGATCATATCTTGTAAAACAAGAGTGGCTTTGATCGCCACCCTCGATTACAACATCTTTAAACATATTACCAAGACTATCATAATAATTGTCTTCGTTCTCTTTAGTAAGTCCAATATATTTAGCAGTCATTTCCTGAGAACTATGGTTGAAAATTCCCTGCAGGATCATCATACAATTTGGATCATCCGCATGAAGTTCTCTAATCATTGCCCCAAACCCGCGTCTCAAAGAATGTGTTGTCACATTCTCTTTAATCCCAACGCCAACTGCGACTTTTTTAACCGCTTCATTTAGCGCCTTTTGACTTACAACGCATCCCTTGTGAGTGCCTTGCCACTGGTAGAACAGAAAAGATTCGTCACCAGATAACTTAACGGCTTCAGATGTTGTAAGACCAATGCTGTTGCAGTACTTATTTATTACCCATTTCACAGGTTCTGTAATATGAACCTGGACTTCTTTACTTGTCTTTTTTTCTTTAAAGACTTTGATGTCTCTTCTAAAAGACCCGTTATCATTGAGAAGATCCGACCATTTTAAATTTAAGATATCAGAAACTCTTCGTCCTGTGTTGAACTGAAGAATTACGTGTAACAAATTGATCATCATATTATGATCGATCATATATTTAGTGATCAATTTAACATCATCAATTGATACAGCGTAATTACCAGTTTTCACCCCAGCTTTTTTATTATGTCTTGATGGTTCGAGGCTGGCAACCTGTTCTTTTAATTCGTTCATCTGGGCATCATATTTTGATAATAACCGTTTGAACGTTTCTTTATCGAAGTCCCCATCAAGATATTTTTCAGTCAGGCTATCTTTTTTAGCCTGTAATTCGTTGATTTGTTCTTTCACGCTCTCTTTCGTGTTCATGATTTTCTCCTTATTAGATATTTTTATCTCTGAATACAGTATATATCATGAGGCAATTATACGCAACATATATAACGTTTAAAATATAAAAAAGGCGCACCGGTTCTACCGCATTGCGCCAAAAAAACTATAAATACAAGAATATTCTATTTGTGATTTTACTGATCTGTTGAATGGTATGTTCGGATAAATACCCCCTGATGCCGTTTTCCCATTTCTTTTTATAAATCAGCACCGGTGCATTAAGATCACCTGGGTCTACAACCAATTTTGCTAAATGTTTTCCATCAATACAAATGTTAAATGTTGCATCAATATCGAAACAATCAATGTTAATAATGTTGAATTTAACGCATTCTGCTTCAAGAGTGTATAATTCCATAATTACCCTTCATCCTTATCCTTTTCTTGTTCTACAAATTGACGCATGTCATCTGGAGTGATTCCAGCTAGAATCATGCAATCTACATCGATGAACTGATCGCCGCTGACGTGATTTTTGTGCATGATGTATACTTTTAATCTTTTGATTGTGTCTTCGTGTACTTCACACATGGCTGTATATTCGCCTTTGCGCTGCGCGTAATACATGAAATCTTTAATCAGATCGTTGAGATTAATGCTAAGTTTACTTTCCATTCTTCTATCCTTTCTGTTGTCGACCTTAATTCATATGAATTTCGCCTTTATCAATTTTGCAAGTGTTCATTATAAAATTCTCCATGCAACGGCACCAATCATAGCGCCAACCAGAAATGGCAGGATGCAATCTCGAACTGTCAATGTGTCGTTTTCTACTTTTTCGCCAAATTCAATTACGTATTTAATGATCTTCGCTTTGAGTGTTTTTTCGTATGCTCTTTTCTGCGATTGCTTAACACTGTAATTCTGCTGCGCAATTCCCATTGGTGTCATTTTAAAATTTCCTTTCATTTTCTAAACGATCTATGAATAGCATGCCCGCTCGTTTTGCTGTTCGATTAATGGTAAAATTCCATCTTTTTTGAGCGTGTCGTAAATAAACAAACGTCCTTTTTGCGTCCAGTAAGTTGACATCTTGGCATGCTGTGATCCATCATCTCCTGGATATAAGGCAGTTTTTGTACCTGTATATCCTTGTCTTGCGTATTTCTGATAGAGCAACCAGATGTTCCCCTGCTTAAATTGAATTTTCTTTTCAGCAAGATACTTATTTAACCAGACCGCCGATTTTCCAAAATCCTTTGCGATCTTGGACACGCTAACCAAATCTTTGCAATTCAAAATAATGTCGTAATAGCTAACCTTTGGTCCCATTTCCAAAAGTTGCTGTTCCTGAATTTTGTTTTTTTCTTCGATCTGTTTGCGCATTTCACGCTCTTCCTTTAAAGCTGTTAGAAGCCCGATTGCGAAATCGGGGTCTGAGATCGCCCGATTCAAAGTATCCTGTTCTAAATAAGCGCCATGTTTTCTGATAGAAGGCAAAACTTCAGAAGTGACCCAGCGCTTGAACTCTTTGGCTGTTGTAAGCTTCGATCCGAGTATTAAGCTGTACAATCCGGATTCGTTGATGACTTTCATTTGTTGTTTTCCACCAGGGGTCGGCATTTCGCAGACCCCTTTGTCCTCTGAATCTACGTGTTTTTTCAATGCATCGGATGTATCACGGTATCCTAAAATCTCAGCGATATCTTTTCCGACAAAGTATGGCTCATCATTAATCATCGTTGTCCTGACCCGTGACCCATGAAAATCGAAATTCATTAATTTATTTTTCATTTTCTTAATTTAACCTTTCTTTTTATTTAATCCATCAACGAAATCAAACGGGTTGACATTGAGAGCATCACACACTCGTATATACTCTCCGGCTTCAATGCTTCCTCTTCCATTCAAAACCTTAGAAAGCTTTTGGTATTTTACGTTCGCTTGATCGGCTACCCATTTGATTTTTAAACCATTGCTCTTGATATAATTTGACAGTTTCTGGACGTTTATCATGTTTCTCCTTTCAAATATCTGTTTAACAACTACATTGACATATTAATATCTGCTAAACAGATTGTCAATATAAATATCTCCTAAACTGATTTTGTTGTTCGTTAAATTAATTAAATATCGACTTTGCAGATATTATTATGTAAAATATTGTTAAAGGAGGTGAAAAAATGAACCAGGCAATTGTTGACTGCCTAAAAAATGGCCGAAAAAATGTAGGAATGACACAAAAGGAAGTGGCTGAAAAGATAGGTGTCAGACAAAGCGTATATTCGCAATGGGAAACAGGAAGGTACGAGCCAGATATAGACACGTTGTTAGAGCTGCTAAGGATATATAACCTTGATTACAAAGAGGTTTTCCCAAATATTCAAAAAGCAGAAAATGAGCATAGGTTTTTTCTGTCAGATGCTGAAGAAGAAATTATATTATCTATCCGCTCATTACCGGACACGATGCGCAATACCATTGTTGATCTGATCCGTGAAATCGTTAAAATTTCGGATAAGAAAAGTGATGAAGACGATGACGAATACAGCGCGGCATATCCATACATATCCATTCCATATGGATACGCAAGGCCATCAGCCGGGCAGGGAAATGAGCTGTATGATGGCATGAGTAAAATTAACATTAAGAACACTAAGTTTTCAGCAAAAGCAGATTATGTTGTTCAAGTTTCCGGTAATTCTATGAACCCTCATTTTGATGATCGTGATCTTGTCCTTGTTAAATCGCAGGATGATGTTAACGATGGCGAATTTGGAATCTGGTCTGTTGATGGTCAAGTCTATATCAAACAAAAAAAGCAAAACACATTGCATTCAACCAATCCAGATTATCCTGATGTCCAATTAACAGAAAATTCAACTGTATTCTGCTTGGGAAAAGTTTTAGGCAAAGCCGAAATGTAAAGAAGGGGAAAGAGGCCGTTAACAAACGGCCTTTTTTATTTCCGTATGTTACGTATTCAATGAGAAAAAGTCTATAAAGAGGATGATAGTAAAGTTAAAGGTTTTAAAATAGAAAAGTGTAAAACTATACAAAAATCTATTCTAGAAAAGGAGAAAGCAGTCAATTTGTATGATTTTAGCAAAGCCTGGATGAACTCATTTTTTATTTTCCCATGTTGTTTTATATTATAATTTAGATCATTAGAGGTAGATCATGAAAAAAAGAACAATTTCAAACGAAGAAACACATCAAAAATTTATTTCTGAAATGGTGAAAATGTTAGATGAAAAGGGATGGACAAGGAAAAAACTTGCGGATGAAATGGGGATTCCGGCTAGCAGGCTTTCGGATTATTTAAACGGCAAGCGATCACCAACTTATGAGACATTGGAAATGATCTCCGCAGCATTAAATATTCCTGTTGAAAATTTTTTGGCAGCTGACACAGAAAATAATAAAAATACATTGGATGAAATCGATAACGAAATTGATTTTTCAACATCTAAAATACCGTTTTACGGCAGCATAGAAAATGGACCAGGAATATTTAAAAAGAATGTTCCGGATTCATATATTACGTGCCCGGTCAAACAATATCATAAAAAGAATGGCGAAAAATTATTTGCAAATTCCGCAGAAAACATGATCTTAATTTTTAAAAATTCGGTTATTGCCGGTGTCGGCGAAACAGCTATGCTGTCCATACCATCAATGAAAAAATGTGTATGTGGCGTTGTCTTTTCAAAATCAAGCGGTGATATTATGATGCGCAATGTTGAATCCCATGAGACTGATCAGTTCAAAATGTCACAATATAGAGTGATCGGAACGGCGGTTCAATCCATCCGGTTTTATGATGAATAATTTTTAAGAAGCGTACTACAAAACGCTTCTTTTTTTAATTTGCGATGATCCGTTTTCAAGGATAACGATTTATCCATTTTGCTAATATCAGCAATATGGTAAGTTGAACAATTTTAATTGTGAAAATAAAGATAAATTTCACAAGCAAAAGCACTTTTTGTTTTACTTGCCCCTCTGCCAGACTCAATAGATAGCTGTCAATTCCTCTATTTGGAATTTCTAAAGTACCGTTTTGGTAGTTTTGAGAATCTAATACTTTAAGAATGAATGTTCATCCATTTTATATGTGAAAAAATTAAATTATTTCACAAAGATTAAAACGTGCCGCTCAATAGCTCCGTTTACTTAAGCACATTTTCTAAAATATAATATATAATAGCATAATATACACTTGCATAATATTTTAATGTATACTATAATATAAATGTAAATAAGGAAAAGGCAAAAGCCTCAAAGAGAAGAGACATAGCCTCAAGGAGAAAAATATGATCAACACAAACTTTGAAAACTTCGATATCAACACAATCAACATCGCATCGATCAGTGATGCAAACGACATCCGCATGATCGCTCTTTACAAAAAGAATCTTAACGCGGAAAACCTTGAATCTATCGAAAATAAGATTCAGGAAATGGATCTCGAATATGATTTATGGGAAGGCGAATACGAAATTCCAACTTCTCTTAGAGTTGTAATTGAAACCGTGTATGATGATGACGTGGGGGATTATGTAACGCGGGAAAAAGCATACTGGTACGGATCAGATCTTTCCGATCTTGCAATGTTCATCTACATCACACAGGCCACTGAATGGGATGAAAATCAGTTTGCCTATATAGAATGGGCAACCGGAAAAGAATTTAATGATCCATATGAAACTCAGGAAGCCTATTTCGAATGGCTTATTACATCTGGAACGTATGAAGAATACATCGCGAAATATTTAAAGGAGAGAATCTAAATGAGTTTTAAAAACGTTGTAGATCAATCCGGATTGAGCAGATACGAAATTGCCAAACGGTCCGGAGTAGATCCAATGACCATTCAAAAATTGTACACCGGCAAATCATCCGTTGAAAGATTAGGTCTTATCAATGGGGTAAAGCTTTCAAAGGCTTTAGGTTTTAAAACCGTGAACGAGTTCTTCAGTTCCTGCCTGGCGCTTAATTGGAATCAACTGTTAAGCGCTGATGGATGGACTGATCTATCTGATGATCTTTCTGTCTTTGTAGAAGATGGCAAAGTCATCAAAGCTACAAAAGGCAAGGAGTTAAACATGAAACCAGCAATGCCGTACGTCTATTGCGAAAACAATACATGGGCACGTTCCGATGGGATCAGTGTTAAAGAATTTATTGAAGCAGTAAAATCAGGTAACGGAATGATTGCTTAAAAATCCCGTCATCAAGACGGGTTTTCTTTTTATCGATAGCGTTGACAAACAAAAAACGGCACCATGAATCACATGGCACCGCAAATTATCCACGATGAATATTGTCATTAACAATGACATTAAAGATGATATTAAAAGTAACATTAATAATGGCATTAAAATTGAAATATAGAACGTGCAACTGCATCCTGCTTTTATTGATCATCTTTTCCGCTTTCGTTTAATTTTTCAAAATTAATTCCATTTTTCATACAATCCATATATATTTTCCCGGTTACTGCTTTTAAAATAGTTTTCTCAATATCATTACCGTTTTTTCCGCTTTTTATATCAATAGGGAATTTAATCAATGATCCCCTATAACTTTCCATTTTATACGTTGCAGCCCACACATTTAGTTCATCTGTAAGTTGATTGATCTTTAAGTACTTGGCAGCCTGGTTAGTTACATTCAAATATTTTCCACCACAATAGATAGTTGAATTTTCCGCATTATAATCTTCTGGCTTAATATCCATAATTTCATCTAAAGATTTCGCACCGGCTTTTCCGAGGCTTTTAATAAGGTTTGAAAAGGACAGCATATGAATACGATTTAACTCATTTTCAGGATCTGCACCTAAAATAATATTCGAATAAAGGACATTTGGGTAATTGATCCAACATGGCTGATCAGACTCTTTTTCAAATTTTCCACATAAAAAATTGTAGTTATTCCATATGTTCGATTTTGTACATTTTTTTCCGATATATGTAATCTCTGTAAAACGTTTTAAAAATTCGGCAAATTCAAAAACGGGTGCTTTTCTCAAATCAATTCCTGTTTCGGCAACCAAATCTTCCATCAATTTATTTTTGTCATCAATACCCTGAGCGGTTTGATCGTATAGCTGTTCAAGGTTTACTTTCAATTTTTCCGCAATTAAAACGGCTTTAGAAATAGAAATTCTGGCTGTCCCATTTTTAAATGAGGCATTCATTCCGGCTGTAGATACACCAATTGCCCTTGTAAATTCTCTCCCTTTATATCCGGCAGCCATCGTCATAGACAGCAAATCTCTTCCATCCATCCATTTGTTGAATGGTTTAATAAAACTTATTAGCCCTAATTCTATAGCAAATTCATCTAGAGATAATCCTAATACTTCAGACATTTTTTTAGCATTGCAGAATCGGATTTCATTTTTTCCACTGATCACCTTATCGATCGCCTGGCGGGATATTCCAATCGTTTGCGCCATTTTTATTGCGCTGATATTATGCTGATCGAGCATTTCTTTTAATTTTTCATTATATTCCATACTATTAACTCTCTAGTCATCATCTCACAAAAATTCAAAATAAATTCAGAATGTATAAAAGGCCTAAATAAATTCAGTCCATATAATGAATCAAATTTTCCATTATGATTTACATCCAGCGCAATTTTCCACTTTTCATAAGATTTCGATATGTATTTAAACCAACACCACTGGACATGAGGTCCCATCCGTCTTCTTTCAATTTGTATAAATACATTTCTTTTTTTGAATATCCCTGTTTTTCCACTGCCTTAAAGACACGTCCGTCAATAACTAAAACAGAAAAATTTTTATTTACAATGTTCCATCCTTCAACAAAGGCTGTGTCTTCATAGCTATCATCAATGACAGCTTTGAAAAAATCATCCAATGTTACACCTAACACCTTAGATAATTTATATGCATTGTCCAGGGTCATATTTAAAGGGTCCCTTTTTCCATTTAGCATTGCACCAATGCTTTGATTCGGGACATCAGATGCTGCGCCTAAAAAATAATTCGTATACCCTTTTTCCTTAACTAAATCTTTTAATGACATATCATTTTTTCCTTTCAACAAAATTATATTGAAATGCATAGTTGCACTATAATTATAATACAAACGGAAAAGCCGCTTTGAGCGGCTTATACTAAACTAGGAGATTTTCCATTTTTCCATTCCGCTTAAGAAGAACACTTATTAGCATTCTTCCATATTCTCATTGTTTAAATATGGTTCAATTTCTTTACAATAGAAACCACTTTCTACTGCAAGCTTTTCAAAAAGCCATTCAAGATCGTCCGACGTTTCACAATCGTCATGCTGCTCGTTCCAAAATTCAATATAATTTTCCATATATTGAATTTGATCATCATCCCATTCCGGACAGTGAGTAATGTATAAACATTTTCCAAAATCTGAAAGCATATTCCACCAGATATCGCAATACGCATCTATTTCAGAATCATCATTAATGATATCCGCTAATATTTTATCTTCTACTTCTGTCAATGAGTCCACATTAACATTTTCAATTTCCAAATCGTAACCAAACATAGTATTCTCCATATCCGCAATTTTCGCGGTAAATTTTCTATAAGTAACCGGTCAAGGCGGACTGTATCCACCAGGCGGCTATGCTAGACTGCTAAATATTCCATTAAATAGGCAGTGTGCAGCGATGCACCCTGCTTTTATATTAGATTCTGTTTTCGCTTTTGATAGCGGACAGCGCAGCTTCAAGCGCCATTTTTTCCGTAATGTAAACCCAACTCATTCCTTCTTCTCTCAGAATGGCCGTTCCGTATTCGATTAGTTCTTCTTTAGAATTTTCCATAATAAACCTATTCTTCTTCTTCTTCGTTGTTTTCTTCTTCGTACCGTTTCAAATACATTTCGTACTGTTCCGCAAGGTCACTGACAACGTCCATAAATTCCATACAGTCTTCTGACTCAAAGTCTTCAATGTTCATGTTGTCCCAGTCGTCAGGTCTTCGCATTTCAGCAGTAAATGTTTCGTCGGCATCAAGGCAATCACACGCCAATTTTCCATCCGCTACATGTAAGTAGTAGGTAACCGGGTGATACCATGCGTGGCCATGGGTACCATTGCTGCTTTCCACTGAATAGAATGGGGTTTCCTCAAAAGCCGGGTTGTTTGTTAGATATTCATAGATGATTTTTTCCATATTATTCATGTTGTTTTTTCTCCTTAATTTTTCCTTATCAAATTATCCGGATTAGACGGACACTGTCCGTCTTTTCCGATTTACCTATTCTTCTTCCTCTCTTTTTAGTTGTCTAAATCATTATTTTTTACGGCATATGCGTTCGTTCCGTTCCCCATAATGAAGAACTTTCCGTCATCGGATACATGGTGTAACCCGTATCCAATTTTTTCCATTTGTTCGGCGGTCATGTCAGCCACTCGGAAACATCCACGCGGCGTTCTAATCCACTCTTCAGTTAGATTGATTTGCAGTTTGTTTTCAGTCATGTTTTATTTCTCCTTAAATTTTCCTTATCAAATTATCCGGATTAGACGGACACTGTCCGTCTTTTCCGTTGTTTTTATTACCATCTGTAGACATATAGGTAACAACAATTTTCAGAATCCGATATGACAGAACCTACTGTATCCATCATAAAATCACGTCCTATTGCGAATTCGTCTAAGTATCTCTCTAAACCTTCTGGCACATCGAGCCAAAATAATCCACTTTCTAGTACTGCTCTGCCTACAAGTACCTCATCATCATCATAATTTTCCAAAACTAAAGCGTTGTATTCGCCTAACTCATTGTTTATCAAAGCCTCATATGCTTCTTTATGGCCAAAAGCCTCAATGACGTACCGCAAGATATCCAGATCGTATTCTTCCATTTCTTCCAATTTTTCCGCAAGTTCGTTAATGTCTTCAAGGCTTGCATGTTCCCCTAACATTGAAAACACGCCTAATCCAGTATCATCATCATAATCAGATACGGAATATTCATTTACCAAACGCCCCGTTCCATCCGTGCATCCGATAAGATTTAGAATGCTGTCAATCTCTTCTTCTGTTGCAGGAAAGTCCACCCATCCACCAATGAGTTTTCCGTTGTTGCGGGCATTTAAATTTTCGATAAAAGCGCTAAATAATACTGTCATATTTTCCTCCATGTAGCCGGTTAGAGTGGGCGTTCCACCCACTTTCCGGCATATCTTCCATTCTGTTTTTTCGTGTGACTAGCAAATGCATCCGGCAAATGCGATAGCAACCATGATTGTTAACAATGCTGTTGCTAAATCTTCCATGAATTTTTTCATTGTATTTTCCTTTAGTCCGCTATGAACAAACACATATGTTTTTGCTCTGGCGCCCACTTTGACTGCCAACTCATGATCTTTGTGTTGCCATATTTTGTAGCGACGTTTATCAAAAGTTTCATGTTAGGGTTGTGCAATGCATATACGTAACCTTTGAAAACGTCGCCCGTTTCGCTTTTCGTTCTTATTCGATCGAAATGGAAATAATCGAATTCTTCCCTAAACTGTTCAAAATGATACAGTTTTCTTCTTTTGTTGCTTTCTTTTTTGATTAGCATTTTAATCGATACCTTTCTAATACAGTGTCAAGTAAATATCATTCGTGATTAATTTCTTCCATACTGAACACGCCAATGTCATTGAGATGATATTTTGTTGTTCTTTGAAACTTTCTGTAAAACACTTTTCCGGCTATTTGTTGGTTCACATAATAGTGACCGCAACTGTACTGTTTGACAATCCAAATCTTTTTAGGGTTAAACTTGTCAATAAATCTTGTTCTTTCTACTAACATATTTTCCAATCCCCCTATTTTTTACTTCAGTAATTCGCTAATCTCTGTTACACTGTTTTTTGTATAGCAGAGACGGCATTCAATGCATTTACGCTTTCCACAATTGACCGCCACACCACTTGTGGTTGCGTATTCTTTGTTGTATACTGTGAAGACTTTGTCCGCATTTACTGGCAAGTCTTCTTTTTTGTTGATATCGTGCGAACTGTACACAATATTCATGTTTTCGGGTTTTGTGTATCCCGAATTGATAACACTATCCACAATCCACATGTTTTTTGTCCATAATGCGAATTGTGTTTCCGGATTTTTTTGAGCAATCCGAATGAAGTTGATGAAATGATTTTCATTAATCAAATCGCCAAAGCTTTCAAGCCGGAA
>NFZC01005370.1_pt1 | contig 26100 bp, 22 predicted proteins | sample 1095391 | NCBI WGS metagenome assembly NFZC01 (sample SAMN03609890, study PRJNA323583) | gut metagenome | isolation source: feces | host: Rattus norvegicus | place: Denmark: Riget | collected 2013
TTTCAATGTCCTTGAGAATCTCCTCAAGCGTAACGGTGCGTCCCACACCGATTTTATGGTCGGCGAACCACAGCATGTTCTCAGCAGCATGGACGTCCCTGTCATGGGTGTGTCCGCAGCGAGGTATGACTGCGTATGTTTTTCGCTGTGTCAGTCATGCCTTGTTGGTAATTTTATAATCTTTTATTCATTATATAAATATCATGAAAAAGATTTTTTACTAAGGGCTAGAATTGTATGAGGTTCAACAGTTAAGGTTGGGCCGATTCATATACCAATCTAAAGATTTGGTATCTTTCTCGGCCCATTTTGGTAATTTATTGAAATACAAGAAATTCCAAGATGATGAATTTGAGATTCTTGCAGTCAATAAAGGGAAAAATAATAGCAATATTGCAGAGAGTATGACAATTAGACTACATGATGGGCAAGAATGTAATGCAACGTTGTCATTCACTGATGAGGAATGTAAGGAGATAATTGATAATCAAGAAAATTATATAGGAAAACTTGCGACAGTCCGTTATTTTGGCTATACAAATAAGGGTATGTTGAGGTTTCCAATTGTTAAAACGATAGACAGAAACAACTATGAGTAAAGTATTTGGATACTACAAGGATGAGCTTGACCGCACATGGTATGACAGCTCAAATATCAAGTACAGTGAATGTATTGATAAGGAAAATGAGTTAAAGAAAGTGAAGGTTGTCTTTAAGAACGGCACACAATACCAATATTCCGATGTGGACGTGAGGGATTACCTTTTTTTTAGGGACGCACCGTCTCAAGGCAAGGCATTGAACCAATACATAAAGGAGAAGAAATACCCTTATGAGAAGTTGGAAAATGCTGACATTGCCAAATTGGATGAGGAGTTTGAATTTAGGCAAAACGGAGGGCTGTTCATTGACTACAAGGATGGAAGGCTTGTGTTGAGAAATAACGCTGATGAAGAACTTCTAAACAAGGAGGTTGAACTGAATGATGACGCATTTGAAACAATTGTCGATATAATCAACGCACTTGAAATAAGAAATAAAGTTGAGAGAGGGTAATGGAGAGGACGGACAGATTGAATCTCTATAGGAGGGCTTTGAAGGAATGGGGCAATGAGGCGCAAGTCCTTATGACGTTTGAGGAATGTGGGGAATTGATTAATGCCTTAGCAAAATTCCCAAGGGAAAGAGTGACAAAAGAAGATGTCATCACGGAATTGGCAGATGTGACTATAATGTGCGAACAATTGGCTCTTCTATTTGGTTATGGTGACTTCCAACAAGAAAAGGAAAATAAATTAAAGCGTCTTGAAGAAAGATTGAATAAAAAGGAATAAGAAAATGGGAATAATTTTAAGTACATTCCAAGGATGTGGAAGGGAGTATCTCAAAAACACTTATGGGGATAAGGTCAAGATATTTGACGCTGTTGAGGAGTTGGATAAGGATGACTTGGAGGATTATGCCAACAAGGTGGTTGATATTGTGGATGATTACGACATCGTCTTCATTGATTCTTCTGAAAAGGTGAGAGACGCTTTTAATGAGAAGAAGATTGACTATGATTTGTTCTACCCCTCGAAAGAAAGAAGGAATGAGTTTATTGAGAACTGTGTAATCAAACACATGAAGCCGAATCTCATTAGGGATTTTGACAATAGTTTTATCAAATCGATAGAGAGCATTGAAAATGATGAGAATACAAATTGCTACAAGCACAAGTTGGAGAACAAGGGAGAGTTCTTGGGTAATAGTTTGGTTATTATGCAATACATTTCTTCAATAGGAAAATAAGAAAAGAAAAATATATTATAGATTAATGAGCGCTAATGCGTTAAATAATTTGGATAGAGGGTATCAATATCTCCTTGATGATATAATGGAGCGTGGGGTTGAGAAGGACACGAGAGCTGGACGTGTCCGCTCCCTTTTCGGCAAGCAGTTCCGAATCGACCTAAAGGAAGGTTTTCCACTCCTTACAACTAAAAAGGTATTCACGAAGGGTATTATTCATGAGCTTTTATGGTTTTTGAAAAGACCATGTAATTGCCATGGAAGTTCCAATATTGAGTATCTTGTGAGGAATAATGTCCATATATGGGATGACGACGCCTTCAGGTGGTTCAAGGAGTGGGTTACAAAGGAAATTGCCGCAGAGGATAACGCGTTTGACTTCCGTGTGGTTCTTGACACTGACGACGAGGGCGTAAGCACGCATATGGTGGCCCCACGGTGTGAGACATGGGAGGATAACGAGAAATACAAGAACGACCTCTATTGGCTTCTCTCAATGGGAAAGGATGAGTTCTTGAGCCTTGTGTTGAAGAAGGTTGAAATAACTGTTCGCAAAAAGGATAGTTTAGATGGTTTTGCGACGCAATACGGCTATAAGTGGTATCGTTTTGGTGACCTTGGTCCTATCTATGGCAAGCAATGGAGAAGGTTTGGTGATGATTGGGGAAGGCAAGTGGACCAAATTGAGAAGATTATTGACACGTTGAAAAAGAATCCGAATGACAGAAGGATGATTTGTCTTGCTTTTAATCCAAGCGTGCTTGACAAGGTGGCGTTGCCTCCATGCCATGTGATGATGCAATTTTACGCACGGCCTTTGGCACCAAATGAGAGATGGGAAATCCACAAGAAGAGATGCAAGTGCTTGAGCGATGACCAAGCATATGAGAAGTGCATGGACACATATAATAAGGGTACGAACCCATGGTCATCCGTTATGGTAAAAAAGGAGAGGGATAAGATATTGGACGAAGAGAGAATTCCGAGATATGGGCTAAGTTGTATGTGGACACAAAGGAGTGTCGATGTATGCTGTGGTCTTCCGTTTAATATCGCCTCCTATGCGCTGTTGACCCATATGATTGCTCATTTGGTGAATATGGAGCCAGACACATTGATTGGCTCATTGGGTGACTGCCATATCTACGAGAACCATTTTGACGGCGTCAAGGAACAACTTGACCGAAAGGGGGAGGAATTACTTCCAATATTGAAAATAAACCGAAAGGTGGATAATATTGACGATTTCGAATTTGATGATTTTGAGATTGTGGGTTATAATCCGAATCCACCGATTAAGTATCCGTTGAATGTTGGATAGTATGGCCGTTTCAAGATATATCAAAAAACGACAAGCAGAGTATAGGGAGCTGTATGGAAAGACGGAGTACGAGGTTATGGCAATAACCAAGGATGTGTTCGGCGGTGAGGTTGAGAAATCGACGAAATGGGAGGACATGACGATGCATGTTGACTTTTGGTGGGACTCTCCGAAGAAGGGTAGGATTGGAATTGACGTTAAGGGAATTAGGAAAAATGATGACAAGGAATATGACGACACGTTCCAATGGTTGGAGTTTCAGAATAACGCTGGATTAAAAGGATGGCTTTATGGTAAAGAGGAATATCTTGCCTTCAAGACCTTCACACAAGTTGTTTACATCAAGCGTGCTGTGTTATGTAAGTATGCAGAGGAAAAGAAGGGAGATAAGGAAGCCGTGACATATAAGCCCAAGGAATATTTCATACCATACACAAGAAGCTATTGGGGACATAAGGACATTACCATGAAGGTACCCATGAGCGACATTATAGAGCTCGCGAAAGGGAAGGATGAGAACGGAAACTCGAACGGATTTTTCGCAGTGTTTGAAGAGAAAAGAGAAGCTTTTTAAGGGCTTCTCTTTTTTTTGTTAGCGGAGTTTTATTTGAGGGTGGGAGAAGGCATATGATTGTTCACTATCGCTTAGATAAGACATATGTGCAAAACAATTTCGCCCACATAAATTATATATGCATGCACCCCCACCCAAACATATATTTGCACTTTGCCCTACATTTGTTAGGTATCCGTTTTCTTTCGTCCCCAAGGGTGAAGAATAAGACACCCCCCTACAAGCTATATATCCACATTCATATTGATTGATATTTGACCAAACAGATTTAACAGCAAAAAGGCTCTGATTGTAGTCACATTCTTTTATCTCGAAGTCAACGATAGGTTCATAATTTCCGCCACGTTTATATTTGGAAACTACAGTAGGCACGATACCACTACTAATGTCATTCTTAACAATCGTATCTTCACTATTGATATTATTCAAGACATTGTGCCACGAATCAGCATAAAAAAACTCTATACTTTGCACCTTGTTATATCCTATGCCTTCTGCATGTTGTTTGATTACATAATTAATACCATTTAAAGGAATAAAAAACCCACCAAAAAGTTCTACACCTCGATAAATTGGGTGACTTTCTTTGGCGATATAATCTCCAGCATAGGTTCCACCGCTTGTGTGGGTTCTATAGTATATGTTAACAATACATGTTGCGACCCCATCCTTAAGCCCTTGGCAGCCTTTTATACCTTGAATGGTATAATATCTATCTGTCTCTTTCATGGCATTATAATTTGTGACAGTCGCACTTGAGGGAGCAATCGTAAGATTTCCATCATCACCATATTCAAGTAATGTGTCACCTTCGATTTTATCGATTAAATTGTTTTTAATAGCATTGTCTATAACCTTTAAACTCTCAAGTGTTCTAAAAAAATTCATATTGTATATGCCCCAAACATCATTATATGGCCTATATGTTATACCATCATTTGATAAAAAGCCTAATCCTCCCACTATGTCTTTTTTATACCAATTTTCTGCACTTGGGCGATAGTTACATAGGTTTGTACATCCCCACCCTAATGCGTGAGGATATGCAAAATTCATAAATCCAAGTTCAAGATATAAAGCTATGTACCATATTTCATAAAACTCATAATATATGCCACCCATGTAATTTCCACCCTTATTGTAAACCATATTTATATTTTCCAAAAAAGACGTAGACATGGCGACTGTAGAATGGTCATCATATGAATGTAAGACTCTTTGATTATTTTTATCTTTGATTATTGCAAAATACGGTGTAAATCCGAAAGGCTCGAACTTCTTGGCTTCCTTGTCTCTCACCTTATGCGGTTTCAATCCCAAGCCGATGACATTATGTGTCGTGGCAGTACTGTCCTCCACGTTCAGTCCACTAACAGTACACCTATCCACATAGAGGTCCGTGTCCGTATACACCATCAAGTCACAACTGTTGCCACTTGCATCCTTTAAGCTGCCATCAATAGGTATATCAGTACCATCCACAGCTTGGCTAATCCTACAAGGGGCACACTCGTATACAAGTTTTCCTTCACCATCAAACCAACCAAGCTTGAAATGCCTTAACACGCCCCACAGCTTCTCCTTGTCACCCTCTATCATTTGCAAGGTTGGACTTACCTCATCGTAGCCTCTTGCACCGCTCGTGTTATTTGATGTGAGCATTGAAACAGCATAGTTCAAGTCATCAAGATTTGACTCTATTTTTCCAAATCTTGGATTGGTGACATTATCTGAGCTGAAAGTCGCAATTTTATCATCTCCGTTCTTGATAGCGATTGCCTCACGATTGGGAGCATAATTGACAGCAATCTCTCCATCAAGTAAGTCAGAGGGAGATGGGAGCTTTATTCCGCTTTCCGTAACTTCTTTAGAATGAATATGTTGTATATGGTTTATGTTAGCCATTTGTTATATTTAATACGGTTTTTCTCATTAGTTTCAAATATTTAATATTTGAAACTAACTTTTTTGAAAAAGAATATGACAATAATTTCTTTCATTAATAAGATATTTATTGGAAAACTGTAATATAAAATGAATACGAATATATTAGACTATCTATATGAGGGGTATGGTTATGACATGGATAACCAACTTCTTTATACAAGTACAGAGAATTACAACGAAGCTCTTGATAAGGATGGTATGAGTGACAACGGCATGAAGCCACTTGCCGCAATCGGTTATGATGAGGCCATTCCAACAGAGAAAGCCAATAGATATTGCGAGAAGGGGCAGTTCATCTCTGAAGAGGGTGCTAACTATACTGATTTGAGGGGACAGAAGTGCGCTTGCGGTAAGAATGAGGTAGAGCCTTAAAATAAGGATTTGAATAGGAGTTGGCGATAGGAATGGGAAAAAGTGTCGTTATTGACCAAGAGCAGTTGATGAGGATAAGGGAATCTGTGATTGATGACAGTCATGGGATGGATAATCATGTCTTGAAGGAAGCGAGCGCTGAGGTTGATGAGTATGAGATTGGCGCTGAGAGTGATAATCCTCCAATGGGAGGAAATGCGTATCACATTAATGAGTCTTACAGTTTTTCCATAAGGGGTGATGTGGATACCATTAATTCAATTATGTTTGTTCCTCATGATAATGCAGACGAGGAATGTGATGATGAGGAAGAAAAAGAGGATTTTGAGCCATTTTATGAAATTGAGGGGATAAATATGGAGGGTGACACAATTATGACTGGAGATATTTGCCTTAGTGAGCTTAATGATTATTTTCCTCAAAGTGTTGTTAACGACATCATAGAGAAAAATGGTAGGCCTAGTTCACATGGATGGCGTACAGAATATCGAATTGATGATATTTTATATAGAGATACAGCTCCAAATGACATCAATGATGCGGATGAGGTAAATGCTATAGCCAAACGCATCCAAACTGGGGGACCAAGTGGGTTCATTCTTACTGATGGTGAAACAATTTATTTTCATGACCATTATTATATCAATAATATTGATGGTATGACCATCAGTAAATTTTTAGGCTTGGGAAATATAAGAATAGGAGAAGGTGGTAGCATTGAGTTGATTAGAAAACCAACGAGAGAGCAAATTAGTGCATTAAAGCAATATTCAAGGATGAATAATGGATATCTATATTTAGATATTGCAGAAGAGAGTAACGGCTTCTATCCTAGTAATATATGTTCAGCTAAATATAACAATGCTAATCCTAACAGACTTATAAATGATATTTTATCATATTTTGATGATGGAATTAGACCTCAAGGAAATAATTTTTATGAGGGTAAAAGTTCAATAAATTTAAGTGAAAATTTGGAGTCTGAGGTTGAGGCCTCTGAGGTTGATTTGTCCTCATTCAAGAAAAAGCATGAGTTAGCTCCAAACATATGGAAGCCAAATGGCGAGCTCAACTCAAGGGTTAGGCTCAAGCTTTTGGGCATTGCTGATGACTTTTGGAAATTTGTCAATCTCACATGGGTTAAGCCAAATGGCATTATATTGACTGGTTCTATCTGCAATTTCAATTGGTCTCATTATTCCGACATTGACCTTCATCTTATCGTTGACTTTGATGAGATAGACGAAAAAACTGACTTTGTCCGTGATTATCTTGACTCCAAGAAGAATGATTGGAACAATCAGCATGAGGGCCTTGAGATTATGGGATACAAGGTTGAGCTTTATGTTCAAGATGAAGGCGAGATGCCACAGTCAAACGGTATTTACGATTTGGAGGAAAACGTATGGATTAAGGAACCGAATCCCAACGACATCAAGTCTATTAGTCTTAATAAGTTTTCCATCAAGAAGACCGCCGCAAAGATTATGACAATAATCGATGACATGTATGATAAGCTAATGTCAACAGATGATTCTCATGAGATAGATGAGATTGGCGAGGACGCGAACTATCTGTGGAAGAAGGTGAAGGACATGAGGAAGAAGAGTCTTGAGGAAAAAGGCGAGAGTGGAGAAGGGAATATCATATACAAGGTTCTCCGTAGAACGGATTATCTTGATAGGCTTTTTAAGTTGTTAAATGTTGTTTATGACAAGGCAAATTCTATTAATGAAAATGTTCTTGGGGAGGCTTTAAATAATTCTCAAAACCCCACTGTAATAGACCTTGCGATTCAAGAGTTCGGAATAACGTCGAATATATATCAATGTGGATATATCTTACCAAATGGCGCTTTCCTTAATTTAGGCTACAATGGCATTAGAGATACAGACCATAGAGGCATAAAATTAATTTATGATAAAAACAACATCCCAATATGGGATGATGCATATCAATATAATTACGTTGTTGATTTTATGAACCATGGCGCAATCAGATGTGATGTGAATTACGGACTACTCGACATGACTCGTGAGCCATCTCAAAAGCAATATGCTGCATTAAAAAGATTCGTTAGAATAGCTCAAGATGTTGATATTGATTTTACTGACGAAAGAGGGAATACAGAACATTCAGTATCTTATTCGAATGTAAAACCACTAAAGGTGGTTGCTGATATTGAGAAATATTACAATGAGGGAATTAAGCCATATGGGAATGTGAGTGAGTCTGTTATTCGCCCAAGTTTGTTAAAAGAATATCTTGACAAGGACCATAATTATCCTCTTTATCAGTATTTCAAATGGGCTAAGGAGGCAAGTGATGAGGATAAGGCAAGAGATGTGGCTTATCAATGCCCATGGCTTTTAGAAAGGGCTATTGAAGAATTGGCCTATGGTGATGAGGAATATGAGACACTTCTTGATGAGAATGGAGATTTTGATAAAGATGATGATGACAATATCGAAAGGTTTATTGAAATGCTTGCAGAAAAAGGTCAATGTGGTGATTTCAATGCCAAGATGGAAAATATTGCAAGCATTCTAGGATTTTTTGATGAATTGCCAACATGGATGACTTGCGATTTTAGGCGAATTGTCAAGAATGAATGGTGTATTCACTTTACGGAAGACGCATATAACATTGCTCGTTATGGTTTCACTAGAGGTACTCCTGATTTGGATAGTCTTGCCTATACAAATGCTGGACAGAAGAAATACTCTGAAGGCTATGATTTTGCATTTTCACTTGGCGAGCATGACATAGACTATAACAACTATGGTAGTGAGGCCGTCCTTTTCCAAACCAATGGCGTTGAGATATACCATTATGGGGATGAACAGAACCAAGTCATATTTTGGGGTCCGAGTGCCAAGAACTTTATTCCTATCGTCAAGAATGACAGCTATTATGCTGAGGGTGATTGGGCTGTTTATGGAAGCAATGACCAAGTATTAAAGAGCGGTACCCCAAGTGAAATAATTGAGTGGGCCGTTGATAATCTTCCACAATATAGGAAGCAGATTATGTTCGGAAAGAACGGATATATTCCAAAGAACAAACATTATGACATAGAACAGCATAGATGGATAGAAGAACCATATCCTCCATATAGAAACGAGAATGTAAGAAAATATCTTACAGTATTGAAAGAAGAGGTTGTAGCTGACGGCAATAGTGAGCATAACCCATATAAGAAGAGGTGGGATGCTGAGAGAAAAGCCTTGAAGGACTTTATATGCAATTATGGAAAGGTGATGACAAGCAAGGAGAATGGTAAGACATATAAGGTATATTATGACAAGACGTTGTCCCAATTAATTGGCTATAACTACTGCATATGCCTTCAATGGGATATGGTGGAATTAAAACCAAAGAGTGTGCTTTATATAAGGGCGTTGGACAAGTTCACCAATAGGATATTCCAAGCAAGTTATGACACAAGAGGAAGGGATAATCAGATTGGTACAAATGACGATATTGGGCAATGAAAAAGGTACATATAAATGAAGATAGATATAAGAGGTTGATACTCAAGGAATACCATCATGCGTTGGATAATGGGTTGAAGGACATTTGTTGGAATGTCGCTTATTATTTCCTTAATCATTCAAACGAAATTGATATAAATTACTATCATGTATTTGAATGTGGCGAGCTTGGGGATATCAATTTCATGGTCAAGAAGGGATTTAACTGCACATATGACAGTAGACAGAAACGTGTGGAGATTGGAATTGACAACATCAAAGAAGGGAATATCCAAAGATTGTCATCCTTATTGTATCACGAGATTGGCCATGCTACGAATGTCAATAAGGCGAACACCATGGCTCAAATCATGAAGGATTTCGAGCAACCTATTTTCATTGGTGTGAACGATGACGAATCTAAGAGGCTTGGGCAAGTGATATATCTCTTTTATACAAGGGAGATGAAGGCAAGATGCTTCGAGGCTACGATGTGGCTAAGGGAAGCTGAGGAAATGCCGACATTGGAGGAATATTATTCTGACAGATGCACCAATATAACAAAGATGAGGAAATTTATCAAGGAGCTTCAAGATATCACTCAAGAAGGGGAGAATGGCCCAAGAAGTAAGAGGATAAAGGACTTGTATGTGCAGATGGTATATTCTGCTCTTCGCTCACGTGGCATTCAATATAGGGCTTCATTCAAGAAAAAGTCTAACCTTGTAATCAAGTGGTTCGAGAAGCAATTTGATTGGTTTAAGAAAAGGGTTGATAAAATCTATTATGATGAGAAGATGTCAAGACAGATTTCTTGATTTCAACTTTTGAAATAAGATAATATTTATATAAAAATAATTTGGGGTAAAGGACTATTTATAAGCATAAATGGCTTTATTTCAAAATAAGTTAAGAAATTGAAAAACAATACGATGAATAAGAACATTAATCCAAACGAGCAGCTGTCTAGGATGAAGTCATTGATGACTTATGGCTTAAAGACTGAGAGCAAGCAGTCATACAGTTCTGTCGAGTATCAGAAGGTTGGTGCTGACGGAAAGGTTTATGGCATTGTACGCGAAGGCACGAAGTACTACATCAAGTCTGCTCCACAGAAGTCAAACCTCATCAAGGAGGACTTTTCCTATATAGGCGGTTTCAGAAATCGTAAGGACAATGAATACTCAAACTTCGCTCTTGCGCAGAAGCAGTTTGACCTTAAGATGATGTCACTCAAGGAGGCTGCCAACAAGAATGACTTCAATGTCAGCTCTTGGGACCTCGACAAGAAGGAGAACGTTGTTATCGAAGCGTCTGAGAAGATGAAGAACGAGATTCTCCGTGAGCATCAAATCATGAAGAACGCCATGGCCATCAACGAGAAGAAGGCTGTTTGTTGTGACGCCCCATGCTCTCCGAAGGACAATATCGAGAAGGGTGAGGCTCCTAAGAACGGCAAGGCAGAGGACGCCGTAGAGCACGAGAAGGCTGAGCTTCCAAAGGAAATGACAGAGTCAACTGTTAATGAGGAAGAGGTTCTCGGTTGGAACCGTAATGCTGATTACATGGACAAGTCTCATGGTACCGAGATTGGCGATACAGCTCCTTTCAATGATGCTACCGCAAGGGATATCGACGATGACAAGCAAGTGTCCGCTACTAGTGAGATGAAGAATGGCGTGGTTGAGAACCACGGTACCTCAATGCACGATACGGACTCACAAGACACTCCCTCTGTAGGCGTTGGCGAAGGTCCTTCTAATGACAACAACAAACCATTTAACGACAAGAAGGGTAAGCAGATTGACGAAGCTATTGACGACCTTGACGGTGAGGGCGATGTTGACCTTGATGGTGAGGGCGACGGTCTTGGAGATGGCCTTGGCGACGAAGGATTTGAAGGTGAAGAGCCAATTGAAGGTGGCGAGGAAGGTGAAGGTCTTGAGGGTGATGAACATATTGAGGATGAGCCGATTGATGATGAGGGTGAAGACCCTTACGAGGACGACCTTGAGTCTCGTGTAGCTGCTATGGAAGACTTGCTGAGTCAAATCGCAGCTAAGTTGGGCGTTGATGAGGCACCTGTAGATGATGAGCCTTATGAGGACGATGACCTTTTCGATGAGGATGAGTTCGAGGCAAGTGATGACGATGTTGTTGATGATGATATGCCAATGGAGTCAAGGAGACGCCGTAACGATGTTCAGATTGTCGAGACAAGGGGGTTCAGAAACGCCATGAGGAGACAGAGAATGAATGAGGAAGGAATGAAGCCATTTAAGGATGGCGGAAGGGTTCCTCAAGGAAATATGAACAAGTTGGGAGACTTTGGAAAACATCCAGCTTACCAGAAGAAGGTTATGGAATTGCCTCCAAAGGATATGCAAGAATTCCCAGGATATTACGACATGAATGACAATTCTGTAAGGAACGATAATCCTTATGGTGAGAAGATTGGCTCAAGCGCTCCTTTCGAGATTGACCCACAAGCAATCGACAATGCAATTGCAGAGGCTTTCAATCGTTTAAAAAAAAAATCTAAGTGAATCTGTTTTTGAGGAAAGGCCGACAAAATTAGAGATACCGCACGGCGACCCATTAGGCGGTGATATGGAAGGCATGGATGATGTGAATAATGCTCCAATGCCGCCTATGGACGCTGCTCCAATGGGAGAGGAGCCAATGGACGACACTCCCATTAATGATGAAGAACCGATGGGTGACGACAATGCCCCAATGGGTGATGAGTCTATGAATGGTGGTGATGATGACGAGCTCATGAATATCATCAACAGTCTTTCCATTGAGGACAAGGCAGCTGTCACCAAGTATGCCAAGAGCATGACTGACGATTCTGACGGTGAGGGGCCTCAAGATGGCGGTGATATGCCAATGGAGTCAAGGAGGAGCTTAAGCAAGCTTATTGACGAGGTCTTCGGAGAACTTGAGGACGAGGGAGATAGGCAAGAGAAGAAGCTTCCAAGGGCTTATAGGGAAAGACGAATGCCATTTAAGTCGCCATATTGCAATTAAGGAGACTTCATAATCTAAAAATACATTTTATTAACCTTACAAGGGGAAATACTCTTAATGAGTGTTTCCTCTTTTTGATTTTGCAAAATATTTATTGGAAAAGTGCTTTTAAGAGAAATGAGAATTCATTTGACGGAAAGGAAATTTGATATAATTGACAGAATGGTGGACTTATTGAATGAGGCCACCCTTAATGATATATACCAAAAATACTATTCCGATATTGATAAGGATACTTTTCAAGAGCTCATTTCCGCAGACCCCACATACAATCCACAAAAGCCGCAGAAGATGGGTAAATTCGGTAAGTGGATAATCAGTAGGTACAAGCAGAATAAGCTCAAGAGAGAGGATTTATATAGGATTAGAGACGTTTTGTCAGCGTTTGTTAGGTACAACAATAGGTTGGAGGTAAAGGATATAAACAAATACCCTAACGAGCAGTCTGTATATCAAGCTGTAAGAGGTTTTATGGAAGACCCCTCTCAAGCTGCCTCGAAATCCGAGGAGATAAGAAACTTGAAGCATAATGAGGCGAAGCATGTCTACGAGGATGATGAGTGGCTTGTTGTTGTTCCTTTGACAGAGAAGGCGAGTTGCTATTACGGCAAGGGAACAAGGTGGTGTACCGCCGCTGACAATAGCCATAACATGTTCAATAGATATAATGAGGACGGTCCGTTGTATATTAATATAAGGAAAAGTGATGGAGCAAAGTTCCAATTTCATTTTGAGACCCTATCATTCATGGATGCGGAGGATGAAGAGATTATGCCCTATGAGATTGGTTTGTCTCAAGGATTGAAAGAATTCTACAAGAGTAAGGCAAGTGAAAGCACATTCATGGAATATTTCTATTCTTGGAAGGAGAAGACGATGATTTTCAACCAAGAATTGGCAAACGGCAAAGCGCCTCAAGATATATTTGATATGACAGAGGTATTTAGCCCAAGCTTGACACTTGTCGGATACGATACGATGTGGAATTTAATAGGTACGGAAAATCAGCTCGTATCAGATATGTGGTTTGATTATATTTGCGTAAATACGAAAGGCCCCTCAAGAGTGTCAAAGGATGATAAATGGAATTTAATAGACCAATATGGTGATATAATGTGTGACCAATGGTTTGATTATATTTCTACTTTTTATAACAAGGATTGTGCAAAGGTTGAACTTAATGGCAAATTCAATGCAATTAATAAAAGGGGTCAATTAATATCGGACATATGGTTTGATAAATTATATTCTTTATCACTTGATGAATACATGTTTGTTACATTAGGTGACAAAAGAATGTATATGAATGCTCAAGGGGATTTGTATGATGAAGAGAAATTCAGCCCATATAGGAATGAAAGTATGAACCACAATAATAAATTGATACATCTAAGAGAAAACCAATACAGCTTATTGGAAAGTAATGAGAATAGCTTGCTTACAGAAACTACTCTTGATGATATCTATCGGAAATATTATTCCAACATAAGCAAAGAGACATTCGGAAAACTTATTAATACCGACCCAACATACAATCCTCAACAACCGCAGAAGATGGGAAAATATACCAAATGGATTATTGACAAGTATAGGAGGAACCTCTTGAAACTTGAGGATTTGTATAGACTCAAGGAGTGTCTTGAGACATTTCATAGATATCAGAACAGATTGGAAGTCAAGGATATAAATAGATATCGTGATGAGCAAGCATTGTATCAAGCTGTCAAGGGGTTCATGGAAGACCCAACCCAAGCAACATCCAAGTCAGATGAGATAAGACATATCAAGGAAGATGAAGCCGAACATGTGTATGAAGATGACAAATGGACTGTGATTGTGCCTTTGACGGAAAGGGCAAGCTGTTATTATGGTAAGGGTACAAGATGGTGTACTGCCGCTGACAATGGTAACAACATGTTTGATAGCTATAATGATGATGGTTACCTTTATATCAATATAAGGAAAATTGATGGGGCCAAGTTCCAATTCCACTTCGAGTCTGAGCAGTTCATGGATGCAATGGATAGGGAAATTATACCAAGAGAGATTGGCTTGACGCAAGGCTTGAAGAAATTCTATGCCCAAAATGCAAATAATCAAAAGGCATTTTTAAAGAATTTTCCTTATGAGGATGAGGTGTTTGAATATGCTATCGAATGTATTAAAACAAACGGCAAGGGTAATTTGGAGGAATTGTTTGATTCTGTTGAACCAATTTATAATGACAAATATATTGTGAGCATTGGGCATGACTATGAGGATGACGTCCAATACAATGTGATTGATTTGAACGGCATCGACATTAACACTGCTTTGGGAGAAGGCTATAAACATGTCCTCTTTGAAGATGGATACAGATATATAGACATGAGTGGTGATGTTTTGATTGCATATGAGGATGACGAAGAGGGCAATTTCTTTGACTTATCAAGTAATCAATGGTTGTTTGAGGATAATTTCATTAACATGTGCCCACTTGAGAAGAATTTCTTTATTGTGGAAACAAATGAAGGGTGTAATATTTTTGATACAGATAGGAAGAAGCTGTTATTCAAGGGTTAGCAACTGTTACCGAATAATTAATATCTCTTATAAAGAAAATATTATTTTGTTAATATCTACTTGAAAAATTACATTTATTCCTATATTTATAATAGGAATTACAATGAAAATAAAGTTATAAAAACATTACTACAGTGTTATGCTAGTACCGATGAGAAAAGCAATCGAGCTCAGCGGACTCTCAGCCAACACCCTAAGAAAATATGCAGACAGCGGAAGAATCAAGGCACAAAGAATCGGCAAGGGGCAACGCCTCTTCGACCTTTCGGAACTCCTCGCACAAAAACAAGGCGAAGGGGGAAAACCCACTGTGTGCTATTGCAGAGTGTCAAGCGCAAAACAAAAAGACGACCTTGCAAGGCAAGTCGTACACATGCGAGAGAGGTTCCCTAACGCAGACATCATCAAGGACGTCGGAAGCGGACTCAACTTCAAAAGAAAAGGACTGCAAGCCATTCTACAACGACTTCTGCAAGGAGATAAGTTCACACTTGTTGTCGCACATAGAGATAGGCTCTGCCGATTCGGATTCGAGCTCATCGAGTTCATGTTTGAACGGAATGGCGGCGAAATCATGGTTCTCGACAGTGCAGATGTATCACCGCAACGAGAGCTCACAGAGGATTTGCTCGCGATTCTTCACGTCTTCTCATGCCGCATGCACGGACTCAGACGGTACGAGAGTCAAATCAAGGAGGATTCGAATCTATCCGACACAACAGCAGAAGACACTGTTTAGACAATGGTTCGGCATCTCGCGCAAGTTCTACAACGAGGCCGTGAGCCACTACAACGACTCCGAGAAGGACACGGTCAATTGGATGGAGATTGCCAAGAGGCTCACCCACTCACTGACCGAGGACTACGTGAGGGCAGTGCCCTATCAGATTAAGAAGATTGCAGTCAAGGACTGCTATGCGGCCTTTAGGAACGGCTGCAAGAAGGCCAAGACAAGCGGCGAGAGATTCTCGCTGAAGTATAGGTCTCGCAAGGAGCCGAGGCAGAGCTGCTACATTCCGAAGTCGGCCCTCAGCGCATATGGCATATACCATAGGATTAGCGGCGAGCTGAGGATGAGGGAGGCGGACTTGATTGCAAGGTACGAGCATACGGACTTGAGGTTGGTGAAGGACTGTGATAGGTGGTTCATAGTGGTACCGATGGTGATGGGCGACACGAGGCTCGCCGTTTCCGAAAACCAAGGAAGCGGTGACGTCGTGGCCTTGGACCCAGGTATACGCACGTTTCTCACCTATTTCTCCGAGAACGGACATTTCGGCCACCTTGGCGTCGGTTTCCGCCGCGTCATGTCCCTCCAATACCGCATTGACAAGCTCCTTTCAGCACGAGACTTGCTCAAGGGCAAGGAGTGCCGTGAGAGGAGGAACAACCTCCGTAGGGCTGTCGGCAAGCTCCGCTATAGGCTGAGGTGCCTTGTCGACGAGCTTCATTGGAAGTGCATCAACTACCTTGTGCGGAACTACCGTGTGATACTGTTGCCAACATTCGAGACGAGCGAGATGGTTAGGAGGGGCGGCAGAAAGATAAACAAGACCGTCGTTAGGGCGATGCAGAGCTATAGGTTCTACGAGTTCGGCGAGAGGCTTGCTCACAAGTGCTGTGAGTACGGTGTAACGCTGCTTAGGGTGAACGAGGCCTACACGAGCAAGACGAACAGCTTCAACGGCGAGGTGTTCAACATCGGCTCAAGGAAGAGTTTTGTATATGACGGTGTCACGGTCGACCGTGACATGAATGGAGCGCGTAACATATTGTTGCGTGCTGTGAGAGATAGCTCCGTATCGGCTGCAATGCCGCATACGTTTAGTGCCATGGCTGAGAGAAGGTGACAGCTTTCTGTTAGGATTTGGTAACGAACATCTATCGGAATACTAGATAACATCTACCCTTATTATCCAAGTATGGCAATACTTGTCAAAAATATGAAGCAAACGATATTTGACCCATACAAGAACATCCAACTTACGGATATGTGGTTTGATGAGATAGGTAGAAGGAACAATGATACGGCAGTTATCACAAATGACAACAAGTCCAATGTGATTGATTTATCCAATGGACATTTGCTGTTAGATAAGTGGGTGGATTCCATCAAAAAATTTTATGGATTTGAAATAGTGAATGCTCATGAGAATGGATATTCATGGTTCAATATCTTAAACACCCAAACTAAAAAACAGCTATTCGCTCAATGGTTATTGTTTTTAGATAACTTTTATGAATTCTATTGGTTTGCCGTGAACAAGCAAGGTAAAATGAATATATTTGACCTTGGGAATGTAGGATGGGTTTTGGACCATTGGGTGGATAGGATTGATTATGAGAAAGATAATAATTTCTGTACTGTAACCGAAAACGGACAGCAGTATGTAATACAATTAAGAGGCAAATGGCACAGATAATAATAAAGAAAAACGGTAGGTTGGTCAATCTTGGAGAGGGTAAGATATATTCCAAGAGCCAATTGAAGCTCAATGAAATTGATGCCAATATTGGTATGGCTAATGGCATACAGCAAGCGCAGATGAAGGCAAAGCAGCTGATGAATCAGAACAGTGGCGTGGATAGTGCTTCTGCTGACGCTGGGCATATTGACAATCAGCAAGATACTATGAGCGGCGAGGGTATAAAGTTAGAGTTACCAGTGAATGCTAACGCGCAACAGCTTGCGCAAGCGCAACGTATGGCAAAAGACCCAAGCGCTGATGACGCGCAGATTGTCTTCACGAAGAATAATTCGAACAATGACATATCCAATCCACTTGGCGAGTCAAGGATTATGGAATTGAGAAGAAATTCCGTTCCTTTCACAAAGAGTGAATTGGGAGATTTCTTAAAGAGCTTATAAATGAGTAGGAAAATCTACATAAGAGAAGAAAACATAAATCTTCTCCAAGAGGGAAGGGATAGAAAACAGCAAGCAAGGCACAAGACCAAACAGATAATAAGGGATTACTTCAAGGGTTGGAATGTTGACGAGCCCACCGAAGATACCAATGGCATGCCATTAGTTGACTTCTTGGAACAAGAATGTATCCATGAGTTCTTCCATTCAAGGGAAAGGCAAGACCCCAAGGGCTATTTCATAACTCTTGAGCCAATAGTCATGCGCATACTTCTTAGCTGTGGATGGGAGCAAGATAGGAATGACCATGGTGTCATAAATAGCCTTCAAGAAATCCTCAACTATATTGAGTCAGCATCCAAGCAAGGCAAGCTTGACATAAGAACGATACCTTTGGATAGCAGTATAGACGCACTTTTGGATGCTTATGGGGGCGCCATTGAGGAAATGAAAAGGGAAGAGGAAGGCGTACTTACCAATATGCAATTCACAGAGAATAAGGAATATACCATATTGGATGATGTGGATTATGAGACGGCACATGACATAGGCAAGGATTCATTCACAAATCTCCCCTTATGCTATACACAAAACAAAGATACTTGGGACAACTTCAAGAATGAGGGGAAAAATAAGGTTTATGTAATTCTCAAGCAAGGTTATTTGTATATTAAGGAAATGCACGGAGAAAACTTATTGCCGCAATATCCTAATGCAAGCGCATATGATGAGTATGGATTGAGTATGATATTTGTATTTGTTTCTCCAGAAGGAAATATTGCATACTGCAACACTCGATGGAATCATGCAGCTGATTATGGCAAGGGTATGTCTACTGACCATGCGCTTTCAAAGATAGATATCTCACAGATAGTCGGCATTAATTTCAATGAGAGATTCAAGGGGTATACTGTAGAGGAGCTTAACGCCAAGGGCATTAAATATATAGCATTTGATATGGTCGAGGCTATGCTTGCTCAAGGGGTAAGTCCGTATAAGATATTTGATGGAGTTGATGGGGTTTATGATGGCAAGGCTGCCGTTGTCTTGAATGGGAAATATAATTATCTGACAAGCGAACATCAATTGCTGCTAAACAAATGGGTTGACAATGCGCATGAATTCCACAATGGTTATGCGATGGTTGAGCTTAATGAGAAGTGGAATTTCATTGATGAAAATGGAGATTTCACTCTTCCACAATGGTATGACTATTTAGAGGATTTTAATGAGGGCCTTGCGCAAGTCGAATTGGATAGAAAATGGAATTTTATTGACAAAGGTGGAAATATTTTATCCCAACAGTGGTTTGATGGGGTGAATGATTTTAGAGAAGGAGTCGCTATAGTCAAAATGGGTGATAAAGAGAATTTCATCGACAAAAAAGGTAATTTGTTGTCCAAACAATGGTTTTGGAGCGCCTATAACTTTAACAACGGATTTGCTGAAGTTGATTTGGATGGTAAAAGTAATTTCATAAACGCGAATGGAGATATCGTATCCAAGCAATGGTTTGATGATGTATATGACTTTAGTGACGGTTTGGCAGTAGTTGAAATAAATGGTGAATGCAATTTTTTAAAGCCAAATGGCGAGTTGCTGTCTAAAGAATGGTTTGACTATTCTAACCGCTTTGAGAATGGGTGGGCATTTGTTGAATCGAATGGATTGCAAACTTATATTAACAAGGAAGGACAATTTGCCTCGAACCAATGGTTTGATACTGTTGATAAATTTATTAATGGTTTTGCTAAAGTTTTCTTAAAAAGTAAATACAATTTTATCAATTTGAATGGCCAATTGATTTCTCGGCAGTGGTTTGATTATGCAATGAGCTTCAATAATGGTTTTGGGATAGTCACGATGGGAGACAAAACATATCGTATTAATGCTGAAGGCCAATTGTTTGACATAACAATACCGCGAACAACAAAGGTAGAAAGTAAAATGAACAAGGGAAAGAAGATATATATCAACGAGAATGCACTTAAGGATATAGTGAATACAAGGCTTTTACCACAGTTCTTGTATAAGCTTGTGAAGAACCATAATACACCGCTCGGAGACAGTGTAGTTTTCCCTACAAGCGGAGATTATCCGTTTGACTACTTATTACTCAAGGAGAGATTTATCTTCGTTTCTGAGGAAATTGAGGCATTGAATTTGGAGTCTCTCGATGAGGATTACCTAATATCAAGACTTAGTTCTCTCGTAAAGGAGTGTAGGGAATTGGAGAGACCGTTTAGGGATACGTTGGAGAAGATATGTGAGAATTCATTGAATGAGCTGTTCGCGATACCGAAAGAGTCAATAAACATGACATTCAAGATTGTGGACAAGATAAAGTATAAGGGAGCGATAAGACTGAGACCAGAGTCAGATGACAAGATAACTTATTCCTTCAAGGATGTTGAGGATATTGATTTTATAAACAAGGAAGTAGCAAAAAGAAGATTTATTGATTCATTGATTCAAGGCATTGCATACGTTTATAGTAGGATTGAAGGGCTTTATATTGATGAGATTGACAAAATCAACCCAAAACTTCCAAGACTTTATAGGGAGATAGATATAATAAACAATTATCTCTTGTTCATCAAGGAAGAGGAGATGACCGATGAGAAGCCTATGCAAGGTTCGTATGTGGAGACAAGGCTTGGTATTGACGATGAGAAAACTTCAATCGACGTTCAAGGGTTAACGTTCCCATTACTGCTTCAAGAGAGTATTAAGGGCCTTTTCGAATTATTCTCAACGCATGGTTTGCCAAAGGATAGGAAACAAGCGCAATATGTCATCAAGAAGGCTGATTTCGCACTTGCCGAACCTTTTGATTTGCGTTTTGGGGTCAATCTATATGGCTTGGTGTTTGGTGACATAAAGGATACGAAAGTTTTCCCATATGTCTTCACAGACTATGTCTCACTACCTACGGATGAGTTCAATGTGATTACCAAGGAGATTTTGTCCAATACGGAGAAAGGACAAACATTCATGGGTGAGCTTAAGGCAAACGCTGAATATGATAGAGGATATCAAGAGTTCTCCGATAGGGTAAGTAAGAAGAACACCGACAAATCAATCATACAAGACTCTTATTTCAGCGGAGCCGAGACTAGCGGCTATGAGGTTGACTCCGATGATGAGGGCGGCGACGTGATTGAGGAAGATGATTAAGAAATAAATATGCTTGTTAATAACTGAGGAGAGAATTTGTTCTAAAATGGGGCGTTTCTCTCCTTTATTTTTTTTTTTAACTATTTATAGGAAATAACTTTTGAAGTTTCGAGATATTTATTAGAATTTCAAATTTAATACTAAGAAAATTAAACAGTTACAGATAACATGTTATATGATTTTATACAATTAAAGAAAGATTACGCGTTGGCATATGCGGATAAGTCAAGGATAAAGTTTATTGAGACTTATCTGAGTACTTTTAATGCGACAAAGGGGAAGAAGACACAGTTCCATTGTTTTCCAAGACAAAGGGCTTTCTTGAAGGCGTTAGCGGAGAATAGAAATGTTGTAGCCATCAAGCCAAGACAGTGCGGTATTACAACGTTGTCAAGCGCATGGGTGACGGCACAGTGTGTGTTCGCGCCGAAAGATGCTCCAGAGAATGTGCTGTGTATCGCCAATAAGTTGGAGCAAGCTCAAGAGATTATTATAAAGATTAGAGACTTCTTGGAACAAGTACCAAGATGGATGTGGGGAAATGATTACTTTAGTCCAGACCCCCATTCAGAGAAAAATACCAAGTCTATATTCCAAAAGGACGCTAAGGGAGAGGTGAAATTGTTTAACGGATGCCGTGTCATAGCGCGTGCTAGTGGCCCTAACGCATCTCGTGGTATATCTGCTGTATCAGTGCTTATCCTTGACGAGGCTGCCTTTATTGAGGAAGGTGTCGCTGCATTTACTACAGCTGCTGCAACAATGGCTTCAAACCCTAATTCCAAGACAATTATGGTGTCAACGCCAAATGGTAGGGACGAGCTGTATTATAATACATACAGACAAGCCTTGTCCAAGGAGAATAACTTTGTTGCTGTACAGTTCAGATGGTATCAAGACCCACGATTCAACAAGTATCTTGTATGGAAGAGGAAGAATGAGAAGAGTGGTGAATGGGAATTTGACCAAGACCCAATTATAGACAGTGAGGGAAATGTTGCTTATAATGAGGAGAGATGGGCGCACTTGGAGCATAAGGGATGGAAACCTACGGCACCGTGGTATGAGGAGATGTGCAAGCAGTTCAATAATGACTCAATGAAGATTGCGCAAGAGTTGGACGTGTCGTTCATGGGTTCTGCCGATAACGTTGTTGCCCCAGAATATATTGAGATGCAAGAGAAGCTTAACGTGAGGGAACCTTCGGAAGAGTTCAAGGACCCACTTGTTGAGGAGACTTGGTTTTGGAAGAAACCCATTGACGGACATAGATATATATGCGCTGTCGACCCATCAAGGGGCGTGTCCGCTGATAAGACCGCGATTGAGATAATTGACATGGACGGAAGGGATGAGAACGGCATGCCTATTATCGAGCAAGTGGCTGAATATGTTGGAAAGAAACTTGGCGATGATATTGGGGCGATGGTATATCAATATGCTACGATGTACAACGATGCGTTTGTTGTCGTTGACTGTACTGGTGGCCAAGGTGATGCAGCTATTCTTACCATGATACAACTTGGGTATAAGAACCTTTATTATGAGGATTCAAATCAGAAACTTTATACGGTACAGAGGTCAACGAGGAACTATGACGGATATACGGATAAATTACCTGGATTTCATTTTCAAGGAAACCGTTATCCTGTTCTTGCAAACTTTGCAGGACTTGTTCGTAACGATGAATTTAAGATTCGCTCCTCTCGCGTCATCAACGAGCTTGAGACATGGATATTCAAGGGCGAGAACGCTCGTATCGACCACCAAGACGGCGCTCATGACGATACTCTTACGGCACTTGCCATGGGACTCTTTGTCATGCAATATACCGTCAATAGGATTGAGAATACAGTGTCCAAGGACAAGTCAATTCTTAGCGCATACATAGTGTCAAGCGGAAACCAATCAAAGCATTCAAGGATTAACTATGGGGAACCCATCACGCCACAAGGAAGCTTGCCCTATTACAACAGTAGGAATTTGAACAAGATAAAGAATATTCCAAATGGAAGCTGCATGTGGGTGTTTGGAAGTATGAAATAAACTTGATTTAAGCCTATTTTAAAGCTCCCTAAGAGACTTTCTCCTTGTGAGTGATAAAGTTATCGAAAGAGATAAGATAATGGTTTAGAAACAAAATAAAGAGGGTAGGAATGCTTTTTTTCCACCCCTCTTTTTATTTGTTAATCATCTGCAAAATCAAAAACTATTTCTTTTTTGTGGCTGTAGTATCTAATCCCAGCATTGAATCCAATTTCTCGATAATGGCGTGCTATTTTCTCTATTTCAACTTGATAAAATATATCATGATTCAAAGGAATGCAAAAAGTTTTGTTAAACATGAAATGACTAGTTTTAACAATCTCTCTCAATTTATTGTCAATGTATAAAATGGCGTTATTGAAAGCATTCGATTCTTGATTTCGTATTTCAAATCGCGCATCTTCTATGATACTTTTTGCTTCCATTTGTTTCATAGGGGCATTCATATATTCCATATGTCTTTAAAGATTTATTATTCGTTCTACAAGTTCTTTGGAAAGGTATTTCTCGCCTCCCAATTTCTCAATGAATGACGGCATCTCCTTGCGATAAACATCAGCCATTCTGCTCTTGGTAGAGATTGAGTACTGCATGTTGCAATATCTGTCACACCATTTAACGAATGGAGCATACTTGGTATTTCTTATGTCTTCGAAATGCTTATCATTTGCCCTCTCTGCCCTTGTCCTACCCTTCTCGTCTGTGAGGGTATAAACAATCTCGGTTGCCATAAGTGCTTGCTCATCGGACATATATTCCTTGGCAATCCTCATGACGTCGTTGTATGTCTGTCTCGCGTCCTCAATGGAGTCATGGAACAATGCGGCAAAAAGTATTGGCAAGATGTCACTTTCCTTCTCACATACTTGATAAGCATATTCCCTAACAACGATAAGAACCGTGAATAGATGAAAGGAATAATTATGGCAATCATATTTTTGATTGCACAATTCGTCATGGATATATGCCACACGTTCTTTCAACTCTGGGATAATCGCCTTTTTTATCGCGCTATTCTTGTAATATTCCTTAAATTCTTGCTTTGTCATAGTTATGCAATTTATTTAAATCTAAACATTAAATATGTGCTAATTTTAATGCAATTATACAAATATGGAATAACATGACCAAATATTTTAAGATTAATTAAGAAAATAGAGATATTTATTAGAGATATAAGAAGAAACTAATAACAATAATATAATGTCATTGATTCAGCCAAAGCCATACATGGACAAGCTCAAGTACCGTCATACATCATACGGCGTTGAGCGAAGGAGGAATATGTCAAAGTTGATATTGGAGCATGGCACGCCTCTGCCAAAACCGATAGAATATTCTGACATTGATGAAGCCATGTACAATTGGGTCAAGGACAAGATAGACATAACGTATGACGGAAGGCGTCTTCCTACATATAAGCTATACAGCACACAGAGGCTGAGCGAGTATCTCCAAGAATGGAAGGAGCAAGACGAGGTCGGAAATCCAATCGTTAACTTCAAGACAGTGTCAAGGGAGAACAATCCGCAGAAGGGCGAGAACCAAGGGAATTACTTCAATATTCCAGGACATCCGTCCTTTGCCATGTTCTACGTCCCCATTCAGCAAGAAAACGGCACCACAGCCTACGACAAGTACACCATGAAGCAACCCTTCCAAGTTAACTTCATATACTCAGTTTCCATCATATCCAACAAGATTGAGATTATCAACAAGATGAACGAGCTCATGCACTATGAGTTCAGCGCAATCAACTGCTACATATCACCGAACGAGCACCCCATGTCAATGACGCTTGAGGATATCTCGGACAATTCCGAGTACTCTATCGATGACAGAAAATACTATTCACAAACATACAAGGTGAAGGTTAGGGGATATATAATCAGAAGGGAGGACTACGAGGTGGAGAGAATACCCTCAAGGCTAATCCTCTCAATGAAGGATTCTGATGCAAGCGGCATCGTGAATAAAAGGGGAAAAAACAGAAGGAGTGAGGATAAGGTGACATTCATGGAGACGCCAACGGATAAGCGCCATAAATTCAATCTCACGGCATTTCACAATGACGATGAGCATTGTACCCCATTACCCACCGAAGTGCCGTCAGAACGCCCCTCTGAGGTCATAGAGCCCACTGACGACGCTGATTGGTGCTGTGAGAAGGAAGAGGATAGGTTCTCACACAAGAAAATGAAGATAACGGTCAATTTCGATTGTGAAAGGGAAGTCTCATTCACTATTGATAAAGATATGACATTGGAGGAAGTCGAGACCAAGAACATATATGACTTTAGGATACTTGTCAATGATGAGGTGATGAATCTTGACAACGAGATATCCTTTCTTAACGGTGACGAGATTACGGTGAGGATGACCAAGGATAACATCGAGGAATGGGGAGAGGTCACACTGATAGGGTACGACCCCAACGAGGTCATTGATAATGAAAAAGCGGAGGAGACAAGCCTTGATGAGCAGATTGGCGAGGAGGAGATAATTGTCAATCCGAAAGATGAAGATAAATGATAAAAATATAAAGAAAATACAACATAATGGCAAAAAAGATAATTAGGCTCACGGAGTCGGAATTGCATAATATAGTCGAGAATTCTGTCAAAAGGATTCTCAAGGAGGACGTTCTCGGAAACAATTGGCATGAGAACAACGAGAACTCGGTGTTGAACAACTACGAGCCTTTCAAGGACCAACAGATGGATAATGGTGGTAACGAGCATGATTGGGGTATTCAAGGCGAGGAGGGCTTTGACCCAACTGAGTATGATAATGACAATATCTATCAAGGGGAGAACGATGAATATATCAACAGTAGGAGGAACTTCTTCGATAGATGGTAGAATAATGACAAATTAAATAACTTTATTGTAATTGATTTAAGCTAAGAAATTAAGGTTTCTTAGCTTTTTTTATGTAA
>NFZC01001774.1_pt1 | contig 26078 bp, 23 predicted proteins | sample 1095391 | NCBI WGS metagenome assembly NFZC01 (sample SAMN03609890, study PRJNA323583) | gut metagenome | isolation source: feces | host: Rattus norvegicus | place: Denmark: Riget | collected 2013
TACAGGTTCTACGTTGTGGTCTGCCTGCATTTCGCTCGCAGACCACTTTGTTAAACAAAAAGTATAAGCAATGAGCAAGTATTTTAGAAAAGTTCAAGATGTGCTGAAAACCAATAAGGACGTAAAGGCGTTGGGGTTCAGCCGTAAGGAGATTAAGGGTATCGCTTCTAAAATTGACGATAAACTCAATCTCGAAGATGATGCAACAGACGATGATGTCAGTGATGCAATCAACGAGGTAATTGATGATGTCTTACCTATTCTTAAGCTCACTCAGTCTATTGTTGACCGCCAAGTCCAGAATTACAAATCACAACACACCAACGATGACGATTTGGATGAAGATCCAGATGAGGACCCAGACGAAGAGAACGAGCCAGAGCGTAAGAGTCCATCCAAAAGGAATCGTAGAGGTAAGAAGGATGGCGACGGTATAGATCCCGCTACCCTCAAATTATTCGAAAAGCTTACAAAGTCAGTAGAGACTCTCAGCGGAGAAGTTGCTGCATTGAAGAGTGGAAACACTACCAACAGCAGACGCTCCAAGGTAGAGAAAATGCTTGAAAACACAGGTAAGTTTGGAGAGAGAGAGCTCAAATCTTTCTCACGTATGGCATTCGATTCTGACGAAGAATTTGAGGACTACATCGAAGAGCTTCAGGAGAAGATCGATGACGAGAACCAAGAGCGAGCAAACAGGGGTCTCGAAAAACTCGGTAAAGTTCCTGCTGCTAAGAAGACTCCAGAGAAAGAAGATGAGGTTATGTCGGATGATGAAGTCAAGAAACTGGCTAAGATGTAATCATCAATTATTAACTTTTAATTTTTGAAATCATGGCTAATTACGAAAGTATGGACGTGGAGAGAAAGAGAATTGACATGGGTAATGACTCTGTTGTTATTCGTCAGTACAATGGCGGTGTAACAGGAGGTCGTGCTCTTGACTATTCGAACTTCTCTGAAGAGGTTATCAAGGCAGGTCATATCCTTGTAAAGAGAAAGGTAGATGACATCTACGAGTACGCTCCCCTTGGTGTTGATAACGGCGCTTACAAGGCAATCACGACCTATGCGGCTGATGCTGAGTATGCCGGTGTTGTCGTTCGCTCTCGTTTGAAGGGCGAGGCTGTGGCTATCATGGATGATGGTCGTGTTAACGACATCGCTATGCCGTACCCCATCACAGATGAGATGCGTGCAGAATTGAAGAAGGCCCTGCCTAATCTGATTTTTGAGCACGACTAACAACGTGTTTTGTATTATCTAAAAGAATTTTGAATTATGAATGAATCACTTTTTATTCAGTTTATTAAGGCTATCTTTCCTAAGCTTAGCCTTTATGTGAAGGAGAAGGAGACCCCCAAGAACCGCACATACCTCCATAAGACTATGCTGCGTGAGGTCTATTCTGCTGACCAGAAGTGGGAGGGTACATCAGCCAACACCACATATGTTGCAGCCGACATCGTGGAGATGGACTCTGAGCTCCCGTTGAAGAAACGTGGTAGTATCTCCACCTCTAACGGTAAGATACCAAAGATTGGTATGAAGAAGATTCTTCTGGAGTCTGACATCAATGCCATCAACATTATGAAGGCTCAGTACGACAATCTTATGCTACAGGCAAACAATTACGAGTCGGCAGGTCTTGTGGAGCAGGCTGCCACCACACGACAGGCTGCTGAAGCTGCGAAGGCTCGTATCATCAACAAGCTGATGAATGATGGTGTTGCTTGTAGTGTCGGTATTGATGAGAAGGACGAAATGAACTTCTTGGGAGGCCTCTCTAATGGTATTATTGCCGTTGAGGATGCAGACAATACAGGTAAGGCTCTCCGTATCAATTACGGTTATCTGGCTGAGAATACCTTCAAGACATCAAATAAGGACCACACATCTCGTGATGACTTCGACAGAGTCTTTGACAAGGCAAATGCTGATAACAACACCATTATAAAGGTTATGATGGCAAAGACTATGCTCGATGGCATCCGTAAAGAGCAGTGGGCAAAAGAACTTGTTGCAGACTTCGAGGGTAAGGTCTATTCTGATGAGACGAAGCTTAAGACTCCGACATCAAAGGACTTCCTTGCAGCTTTCGAAGACGAGTTTGGAGCCTCTATCGAGGTTGTCAACCGTACAGTAATCATTGAGAAGAATGGTAAGCGCAAGTCTATCAAGCCTTGGAACGAGAAGAACATTATCTTCCTCTGCAACGAGGAGGTAGGTTCGCTTGTCTGGGGTACACTTGCTGAGTCCACCAACCCTGTTGCAGGTGTTAAGTACAGCACAGTTGATTCTTACAAGCTCATCTCTAAGTACTCAAAGAACGATCCAGCTCTTATGGAGGTTACTTCGGGACAGGCACTTGTAGTACCTGTTATCGAGGACGTTGACCAGATTTACTCTCTTACTACAGACAGTGAAGAGGTTGACGAAGAGGAAGAGAAGAAAGATACTGAGGATGTTTACACCACCTACAAGGGCAAAAAGTATAAGAAGTCAGACCTCATTGCCGCTCTCAAGGCTGCAGGTCAGAAGGTCAACGCAAATGCGGCTGACGGTACTATCGTCAACGCTCTTAACTCACTCAGTGATAAGGACGAAGAGGAGCTGCTCGCAAAGCTCACACCTCAGACTTAATTTTGAAACGATATGAAGACAATAAAGCAAGCATTGATTGACGAAATCCATTACCCCATATCTGTAGGTTATGTGGAGAACAAGCTGATAGAACGTCAGCTTAACGGAGAAGATGAGTATTCATTTGACGTTGCACAGACCAACGGATGGAAGGGTGCGCTTGCTGATTGTCTTTATTCTCTCATCCAAGCTGTAAACTTGTCCGAGTCCGATAAGAGCATAGGAACATTGTCGGACAAGGACAAGGAAAGGCTGCTAGTTCGTATTAATGCGTTGTATGGTGCCATTGGTGAATCTCCAGTATTGGGTCAGCCTATGGTCTATATAGGAGGTTAGAAAATGGCAGTACTGGATTTATCTCCCCACACTCTGAGCTACAAGGAAGTTTCAGAAGGTCATAATGACCAGAATGGAGATTGGGTAGCCGGTGACGAGACATGGGTTGATGACTACTGCAAATGTGACGTTGTACCTGCAGGAAAGGCAAACGTCATTACTATCCCAGATGGAGCAGTACAGAACTATTCGTACACCATCTATAACCTACCAAGAACGTGTAGAGAGTTCAAGTATGGTGATACTATCAAGCTTAGTCTTTTCGGAGACAAGAGAGAGTTCAAAGTATTAGGCTTTCACCGTTATCAGTTACAATGTAAGATTTGGGTATAATGGGTATCAAACTAACAACTGCACATGATGCTCTCGGAAACTTCTTTAGGCAAGCATTTGAGATAATCAGACAAGAGATGCTCATCTGTTTTACTAAGTTGGGTGAAGAATCCATAGTAAGAATTAGAGACCGTTCAGCAGAAGAAAGTTGGATAGACCATACAGCAAACCTCAGAAGCTCCATCGGCTACGCTGTATATGACCATGCTAGTAAGGTAATAGAGTCATCCTTCGAGACAGTGGGTAACGGTTCGGAAGGTTCTGCAGAGGGAAGAAAGATGGTTGAAGAGCTCATCAAAGAATACTCAAAAGTATATGCCCTCGTAGTAGTTGCGGCAATGAACTATGCAGATTTTGTAGAAGCTAAGGAAAACAAAGATGTGCTTGCGTCCACAGAACTTTGGGCACGATCAGTCGTTGATGTAAAAATCAAACTTGCTGTTGATAAAGCAGTAAAGAGAATCAATCAGATAAGGCTATGAAATCAGATATTGACATAAAGGATGATGTTTACAAAGTTGTAGATTCCTCGGAAATCAAGATATCAGTCACTGGAGGTATCTATAAGAGGAAACGTCCCATCTATCCCAAAGGTATAGCTCTGAAAGAAGATGTGTGTATAGCAATCCTTGCTAACCGCACCTCGCAAGAGCAGGAGTCCTTTGTGAATGTCAATATCTACGTTCAAGACGAAGATGTGAATGGTCAGAAGGAAGAGAACACTAAAAGGCTCCGAGAACTTTGCCAAATTTCACTGAATACGTTTGAAGCGGTTCATGGTCCTGATTTCAGACTATCCATGAGCGAGCAGCGTGTTATTGAAGTTGAAGGGACAGGAGAGCATATCATAAACAATAAGTTATTGTATCAAATTATAAATGATTAAACTATGGCAGTAATTGGTTGGGGTAAACCCAGTATTTACGTTCAGGAGGTCGGTTCCACCAAGAATGAGTGGATTAAGATTGACACTCCAAAGGAGGACACTACTCAGTTGAATCCAACAAAGGGTGACACTATGCAGGCTACTGAGGAAGGTGGCGGCACAGTTGACCGCAAGCAGAAGAAGAGTACTTATGAGCTTGTCTATCAGCTCTTCATCAAGAAGGGTAAGGCTCAGCCTTATCAGACTATTGATGGAGTCATCGAGGGCAACTATCGTGTTGCCGTGCAGCCGGAAGATGCAGAAATCCCTGGTGTCTATCTTGGTAACACCACCATCGGTAGTGAAGAGTCGCTTTCTACCTCTGATGGCTCTCTCATCAACTATACACACTCTGCTCTTATCCCAGAGGGAGACCCAGTCGCTAAGACGGTCAACAAGAAGGGTGAGGACGTATATTGTGCTATGCGATGGCGCATCATCACTGCAACCAAGGGTACGGATGGCAAGTATGCCTTGAAGTTCAAGCATCCAGAAGGTTCTACTGAGACTGGTGACATCGAAGAGAACTACACGGACGCTGTATCTGCATAACAACCCTTTTGCCGATTGAGGGTATCAGTCGGCATCTGCCAGAGTAGCTCAGCGGAAGAGCAACGGTTAAGATTCCTCAATCCTCCAAAATCCACTTAACCGTAAGACGTAGGTTCGAATCCTGCCTCTGGAACTAAAAATTGAGCGTATGAGTAACATTGAAATAGGAACAACGGTCGCAATGGTTTTGACTGATATGCCATTGGGAGTACAGATTGGTAAAAGACACCTGTTCTTGTACCCTCAATCACTAGGCAGATTATATCTTACGTCTCAGATTATAGATAGTCTGGAGATTGACCAAGACAACCTCAAGACGAATGCTTTGATAGAAACTCTCAGATGCGTTAAGAACCACAGACGTGAATGTTCCAGACTCATTGCATATCACACCTTACATAAAAAGTCTGATATGCTTAACACTCGCATTGTCAAGGCAAGAGAAAACATCATCTTCAATAATTGTGATGATGACGATATAGCCACACTTCTCATCACAATCTTATCAGATAACAAGCAAAGGGAAATCATAGAACACTTCGAAATGGATAAGGAGTCCGAAAGAATGGCAAAGATAAACCAAGCCAAGGACACCAAGAATCAATACGTGTTCGGAGGAAAGACTATATGGGGTTCACTTATTGACGCAGCTTGTGAGAGATACGGATGGACCTTTGACTACGTTGTGTGGGAAATATCGTACAACAATCTCAATCTGATGATGAAAGACAAGATCGTCTCGATATACCTGTCAGATGAAGAGAGAAAGAAAGGTCACATCGCAGCTACCAATGAAATCATCCTCAGCGGTGACAACAAGGATGACATCATGAAGGCAATACGTGAGAGTGAAGAAAACCCAATATAATCCCAATCAATAAGAAAAGGGTGGTTGAGGTATAAGTTTACGAATTAGACAAGTAAAAAAAATAATGGCAAGTATTAAGTTCGACATAACAGGAGATAACAGCAACATCTTGAAGTCTTTCAAAGGTGTTCAAGATGGTGTGTCCCAGACTGCAAGAATTGTTGAACAGCAGGGACGCAGTATAGAAGATGTGTTCTCCAAGATAAGGAACGCTGCTTCTGTAGCTTTTGCAGGATTCACTGTTAAGGAGATAATAAGTACACTTGCCAACGTCCGTGGTGATTTCCAACAGTTCGAGATAGCCTTTGAGACTATGTTGGGAAGTGCAGAGAAGGCAAAGTTTATGATTAACGACCTTGCCAACCTAGCAGCCACCACACCATTTGATATGAAGGGAGTGGTCAGTGGTGCCAAGCAGTTGCTTGCCTATGGTCTAGATGCAGAGAAAATCACAGACACCATGCGTAGGCTCGGTGACGTGTCTGCAGGACTGGGTCTGAACTTGCAAGATATTGCATGGCTGTATGGTACCACGATGACACAAGGACGTTTGTTCAGCCGTGACCTGTATCAGTTTACTGGTAGAGGTATTCCATTGACAGAGGAACTCGCCAAGCAGTTTGGTGTATCAAAGGATAAGGTAACTGAATTAGTGTCTGCGGGTAAGGTCGGATTCCCAGAAGTAGAAAAGGCTATTATCTCCATGACCAATGAAGGAGGTAAGTTCGGAGGATTGATGGAGAAGCAGTCTAAGTCTATCACAGGACAGATAAGCAATATCCAAGATACCATAGAGATGGCTATCAACGACCTCGGAACACAGACAGAGGGAATAATGAACGATGCCCTCTCCATCACATCCACTGTCATAGACCATTGGAAGGAGATAGGAGAAGCTATCCTTACGGCAGCATCATCCATAGGTCTTTACAAGGCTATGTCTGTAGGTATAGCTGCATGGGATAGCAATGTAACTAATGTTGGTTACCAGGCTGAAATGTCTGCACTACAGGCTGTCCTTCCTTTGAAGGAACAGTCAAAGAAAACAGACCTTGAAGAAGCTATAGCCAAGGGTCAGCTCACTGTAGCACAGGCAGAGTTAGTATCTGCTAAGCGTGAAGAAGTTTCCGCTTATGTTGCATCCCTCCAGAAGAAAGCAGAAGAAGCCAAGGTAGAATCAGATAATGCTAACGAACTTCTTAACATCATGAAGAACCGTGATGATGAAGCACAGCGTTCCCTTAACGTATATGAGAAACAATACGAGGCAGCTGTTAAGAGTGGTGACGGAATAGCCATTGAGACAGCGGAGAATAATCTGAACACTGCAGCACTGAATAAGAACAACGCGGCTAAGGAATTGCATATAGCACAGGAAAGGGCATCTACAGCAAACAAGGTAGCTGAGACTGCGGCTACAGAAGCAAACACTGCTGCTACACAACTGAACACAGCCAGTACAGCAAAAGATACAGCAGCAAAGGGTATCAATGCTCAGTTTACCCTGCTTTGTAAGAGAGCTCAGGACGCATGGAATGCTTCTATGTTCTCATCCCCCCTCTTCTGGATTGCAGCAGCCATTGTCGGTGTCACTTATGCTGTATATAAGCTTGCTACAGCTGAGTCTGCACATGAGGAAGCATTACGCAAGTCTAATGAGGCATGGGACGAGTTCGACAATAAAATAAAGGAACGTCAGTCTAACATCGAAAGTCTTATTCGTACCATACAGAGTGAGACAGCTACAGAATATGAGAAGGCAGAAGCCTATCAGAAGTTATCCATGTTGGCACCTCAGCTTACGGAAAAGTACGACCAAGCTACTCTTGCGTCAGTTGACTTTGCTAAAGCTCAGAAGGAAATATCAGAGAGCATGGACGATGAAAAGTATGAGCATGCAAAGGAAAACGTAGAAGAGTTAAAGCAGAAGATTGAAAGTCTGACCCAAATGATTAAAACAGATGCCACCACCAATGGAGGTAGGTCGGGGTTTATACTGGGTGGTCAGCTTAATCAAGCAAATGAAGACTTAGCGCAAGCAGAAAAAGTCCTCTTTAACATTATGCGTTTGCGTGACCAGGCAGTTGAGAATGCCAGACCTATAGAGGTTCGTTTGGAAGAAGCAAAGCAGAACGAGTCTGTTAGGCAAGAAATCTTTGACTTCTATGACGAAGCCATGGCTCTAGTCAACGACTGGCAGTCTGCAAATGACACCATTAACTATGTCACTGGTGAGACAAGGCTTGACGAGTTCATAGAAAAGACAGAGAAGGAATTAGAAAGCCTTAGGAATCAGATAAAGGACAACCCTGCTGATTTGAATCTTCGAATGAAGGAAGAGGAAAAGACTAAGGTTCTTGATAATCTTCTGTCTATGAAGCAGTACTGGGCAGTTACTGGAGCCACAACAATACCTTTGTTCTTCAAGGCTGATTGGAATAGCGCAAAACAGGCTCTTAACCAAGCCAAGCAGAAAGTGTCATCGTTGGCTAACGGTGGTTCTGCAGAGACTTATGCTGATGCCTATTCCAAGGCTCAGACTAGTTACAATTCTGCTAAGAACAAGGTTAAGCAGATTGAGGCAAACAAAGCTAAATACACAGCGACACAATATGAGAAAGCTAAGCAAGACTTAGACGCAGCAAAAAAGGATTTTGAAAAGCTTGGAGGCGATGTAAGCGGAAAGGCTTCTAAACAATACCAAAATCGCATCAAGGAAGAGAACAAGGCTGCCAAGGCACAGGAAGATTTGAATAATCGCTTGAAGGCTCTTATCCAGAGGAACAATGATGATACCATTTCCCTCATGCGTGAAGGAACAGATAAGAAGTTAGCTGAGATAGACAACGACTATAAGAAACGCCTCTCTGAGATAGACAAGCAGGAGGCTGAGTTCAAGAAGAAGAACAAGGAAGCAGGAAAATCCTCATCTCTCACTAAGGAACAGACAGATGCCCTCACCAAAGCAAGAGAATTGGCATTGAATGAAAAGTCAAAGAAATCCTCTGATGTCTATAATGACGATCTTGCTTCTATGCGTGACTACTTGAATGAGTATGGTAGTCTGGAACAGCAGAAACTCGCCATCACAGAAGAATACGAGGATAAGATATCTAAGGCTCAGACAAAGGGAGAGAAGCTTCAACTAGAACAGGAGAAGAAGAAGGCTCTCTCTGCTATGACCTACGATAATATCTCCATGGGCATTGACTGGAAGGGACTTCTCGGAGGTGTTGGCAATATGAGCAAGGAGATGCTCAAACCTATGTTTGACAAGCTCGAAGCCTATACCCATACAGATGAGTTCGCACAGGCGGGTACGGAGAATCAGCAGAAGGTAGTTGACCTTATGCAGGAATTAAGGAATTACCTAGGCACAGACCAGAGTGTCACATGGCAATCCCTTGCAACTGCTATTAAGATGTTCAACAAGTCTGTCTCAGACTATAATACTGCTGTCGAGAACGAAAAGGATGCCATTGCACAGGATATTCAAGGCAAGGCTGATTTAGCTGACGGTAAGATAACTACAGAGCAGTATGAGAAGATTCTTAGGAATCGTGATGAAGCAAGTAAGTCTGTCGTTGATGCGAAGAACAAGATGAATACCTTCGGTGTTCAGCTCAACGCATCTACTGAAGCTGTAAAGAACTACACCTCTGGACTTACTTCCGCACTCAAAAAGCTAGATACTTGGAAGGGAGTTGATGGCTACTCAAATATCCAGAGTTCCGTTGAGAACATAGACGCATTAAAGGGAGCCTTGGATTCATCCCTAGCAACGATGGCTGACGGAACTGCAAAGAATGTAGGCAAGGAAATCTCTAACGTCCTCGGTGATACTCTAGGTTCTCTGGGTAATACTATAACTAATGGACTGGGTAGTGCGCTTGGTTCCATTGTTGGAGTTGTTGCTCAGATACCTAAGCTCATCCTTAACCTTGCTGACTCCATTAAGAACTTCGCTACAGGAATCCTTAACTCATTCACAGAACTGCTCAAATTCGAATGGCTCTCTGATTTGGTAGTAAGTATTCTTGATGCAGTAGGTAATCTGATAGATGCCATTTTCGACTTACCAGATAATCTCTTCAACGCTGTTAAGGCTATAGTAGTTGATGGCATAGGCGGTTTGTTGGATTCTGTTGTCGGAAGGATAGGAAATGTCCTTTCGTTAGGACTGCTGTCAAGTGATGGTCCATCCTCATGGTTTACCAACTCCAACGAAGAGAAGGTGCGTGAGACCATTGAAAGGCTTACTGACAGGAACGAATTGCTACAACAGTCCATTGAAGACCTTACTGATGCAATGGAAGGCTCCTATGGAAGGAAGGCTACTGACTACTACGAACAGGCAATGAAGAACCAAGAGGAGGTTAATAAGAACTACCTAGACATTGCTAAGGCACAGTCTGTCTATCATAGTTCTCATCATAGTTGGGGGGCATACTGGGCTGAGAGTGGTGGATTCGGAAAGGAAGAGATAGACTGGATTAAGAAGAACGTCAAATCTGACTTCAACGGCGATTTGTTCTCACTCTCTCCAGAGGAAATGAAACTGTTGCGTGGTAATGTAGCCATCTGGGAGCGTATCAAGAATACAGGCAAAGGAGGTTACGGGGAAAGTCTTACTGATAAGCTCAACGACTATATAGACCAAGCAGGTAAGATTGAAGAGCTCACAGATAAGATGAGGGAGAACCTCACTCAAATCTCTTTTGACAGCATGAAGGATAGCTTCATCAGCAATCTCATGGATATGAGCAAGTCTGCAAATGATTTTGCTGATGACTTTGCAGAAATGATGCAGAAGGCTCTTCTCACCTATTCTATGGAAGACCTTATCAATGGAGAATTGAAACAGCTCTATGACGATTGGGCTGAGTTGATGAAGAATAAGAATGGTCAATTCACAGAACAAGACATAAAAGATTTCAACGAAAGATATGAAAAAATAGTTCAAGAAGGAATAAACAGACGTGACGAGTGGGCGAAGGTCACTGGGTACACTGGTGATAGCTCATCATCACAATCAGCCACATCGGGCGGTTGGCAGTCCATGGGACAGGAGACAGCAGATGAATTGAATGGGCGATTTACTGCTTTACAGATAGCAGGAGAGAGCATAGCCAACAATATGGCTAGTAATGTCGCCCAAATGGAAACCATAGTAAATCTAGGAATCTCCACCAACGGAGCAGTCCTGGAGATACGAAATATGATGATAATGACCAACAGCTATCTCGAAGATGTTGTGAAGTTCACAAGACTTGTGTACAGCGACTTCGGAGACAAGTTGGACGATATGGTTAAGAACTTAAAGAAAATATGACCTACAAAGCCTTATCTCGGTGATACACTATAAACTACACACCATAAGTATAGAAAATGCATCACAGAGGAAATAAAATAGGTTATTAGAAATAATTAAATATAAAAATACAATGCTTGAAGGACAGTTAAACATCAACGGATACGATGCCTACCAGACATGGGGGATATTCATGAATGACACAGCGCTCAGTGCTCTTATGACACCTGCGCCGTGTAAGGAGTTCATCAGCAATAAGTATCGTACCAAAGACGGTAAGCATGTCCTTAAACACAACCCTAGACTGGACGAGAGGGATATTACCATAGGCTTCAATATGGTAGCCAAGGATGAAGAGACATTTCTAGCAAACTATGCCAAGTTCTGCGAAGATGTACTTTCTACTGGAGAGCTTGTCATACGTACAAAATTCCAGCCAGATATATGGTATAGATGTATCTATATCTCGTGTACTCAGTTCAGTCAGTTTATACGTGAGATGGCTAAGTTCAGTCTTAAGCTGAATGAGCCGGACCCATCTAACAGAGGTAAAATAGACAAATATCTATAATTATGATAGAAGTAAAGAGAAACGGTAATGTATTCTATACGATAGAAGATATATGTGACGGCTCCAAGTTGTCAAGGCAGCTCATGGACCATCACTATATCATCTTGAAATTCTCTACTGTTGAACCTGTCTATTTCGAGATAGGAGATACGGTAGAGATACCTAGTTTCGGCTATTTTGAGCTTACTTCTGCATATTTCCCCAAATATAATGAGAATGATGGATATGACTACGAGCTTCAACTGGATGCCTATTATATGTCTTGGAAGAACAAGAAGTGTAAGTACCGTCCTAAGTATGGAGCCAACGAAACATCATTCAAGCTGACATCTTCAGTCTCGGTCCACACGAAGATAGTCCTCGACAATCTCGGCGCTTTAGGTTACAAGTATAACGGAAAAGACTATTCTGTTGACTTCACTACCTATAACGACAAGGTATTTGATGTAGAAAAGCGCTTCCTGGTTGAATATAGTTCTATAAGCATACTTGACGCAATCACAAACATTGCAGAGAAGTTAGAATGTGAATGGTGGGTAGATGGCTCCATCATTTATTTCGGCTATTGTGAAATGGTTGGTCAGACAGTTTTTGAACAGGGTAAGAACGTCCTTTCGATGTCATACTCAGAGTCTAAGGCTGAATTCATCACTCGTCTATATGCTTTTGGTTCTGACAAGAACATCCCCAAGGGATATTTCACTGGTGAAGAGACTGATGTCACAACAGACGGAATAGCCACAGATTACCTTATGCTTCCAGACCAGCCTGTTGATGCTGATGGATTTATTTCCAAGGATGGTTATTTGGAGAACGTCAATATCGTTAAGAACCTTGCACAGGCTATAGAAGGAGTAGTGATGTTCCAAGATGAATATCCAAAGGTAGAGTGCGTTATAAGTGACATCAAGACTTATGACAGCACTGTTAATAACGAGGACGGAAGTACTACCACACAGACTTTTTGGCAGGTTACGTCTAACGACTCCTTTGCCACTAAGTTTGATAAGTCTTGGATAAAGGCTGACCTTAAGCTTATGATTCACTTCACAAGCGGTCCCCTTCTCAGTATGGAGTTTGAGGTTGAATATAAGGTTATCGATGGCAAGAACTACTTTGAGGTTATTGTAAACGACAAATACGGTCGTTCGCTTCCAGATAAGTATCTGTACCCAAAAGTAGGAGACAAGTTCTTCCTCTTTAACTGGGACTCAACCAAGATAACAGAAACAGACCTTATCCAAGAAGCTCAAACGTCCCTCCTTGAAAGGGCAAAGAACTATTATAAGAAATCCATGATTAGCAATGCCAATTTCGATTGCGTCATTGATTCTCATGATTTCTACAATAATGGCACATACGACTATCACCCACTAGGAGAACAGGTTAAGCTGATTAACCCTGTGTTCGCTAACGTGGATGGTGATGGTAAGCATTATAGAAATTCACGTATCATCGGAATGGAGATATGTCTGGATATTCCTTACGATGCTCCCACATATATAGTCGGAGAAAAGGCTGCATACAGCAAACTGGGTCAGCTTGAAGATAAGGTCAACTCCATAACGGTCAACGGAATACAGATAGGTCAGACAGGAACAATCAGTGGCGGTGGAGTTTACGTTATCGGAATGAACGATTCTACACCATCATCTGATAGCAACGTATATTCAGCCAGACGTTCAGACAGCCAGTTCCTCAGAAGGGACAAGGACGATACAGCTGCAGGTACGATAAGGTTCTTGCGTGAACAGCACCTACAGGGTGGAGCTAAGTTCGGAAAGAGCTTTGTCTCCGGACTCTACGGAATAGGTGGTAGGATAGATGGTGATGGCTACGGAGAACTCAGAGGTCTGCGTTTGTGGGAGTGGTTGGAAGTCCCAGAGATACGCTATAACCGTGTTCAGTACGTCCTTGGTTTAGGTATCAGAGCAGTCGGAGGTGGCATCATAGAGAGTGTTGTCATAGACACCACTACAGACTCAGACGGAAACACAGTGAACACCATGACTGGCGGTGTCTATCTCAAACTAGAGGACGGAGAGTACGGAGCAGTAGATGTCGATGATATGCACATGGGACTATGGCACGACATGGATGGAGGCAATGCTACAGCCAACACAGACAACAAGAAGGGCATCTTCGAAATGCGTGGCTTCAAGACATCCTACTTCCGTGTCACTGAAATCCCTGCTACAGACCCAGAGGGTAAGGACAACAGCGACCAACATTATTTCCGCTACGTCCTCAGACCACTGAATGACGGAGGTAATGGTGTTCATCCATTCGACATGATGCACTTCGGCTTGCGTGGTAACTTCACCAAGAAGGACAGGCAGAACTTCGTATATGAGACCACGGAGTACGAAATGAAGCTTACAGGTGTCAACACATGGACGTTCCAAGATTCCAACATCTACTACATCAGTGGTATTCTAGACGGATTCACGATGGAGTCCATTGCAGAGGACGGAAGCACCTACATCAAGCATTTCAGCGGTTACGGCTCTGTCCTAGGTAATGCCTACATCTACGGAACCATAGACCAGTTCGAGAGAGCAGCCGTAAGGATGGAGATAGACACACAGGGCATGAGAGACCTAGCCTTCGGAGAGTCTGTACTTATGACCTGTACTCTGAAAAAGGCTGGTTTCGATGTCACTGACAAGGTCACACGTTGGGAGATAACAAGAGACTCAGGAGACCCAGCGGAAGATGCAGCATGGGCACTCAAACCAAAGGTCAAGGCTTTCAATGGCAGTATGATGCTCTCGTTCACAGATACAGACAACGATTTAAGCTTGAAAGTTCCTGTCACAGCCTTCACGATAAAGGCATATCAGGATGAGACACAGGTGGCTGAAGCAATTTTATCAATTTAATAATTCACACGATGGAACAGAAAGTAGAATTTTTAAGAAGAATCAGTGACTCACTCAGAGGTTGGACCAACAACAACCCTGTAGTGAAGCGTGGTAACCTCATCTGCGTTTCCACCAAGGACGATGGTGTCTTTGACATCACGTTTATGGCTGACGGAAAGAGCTCGTTCCTCCAACAGCTTGACAACTGGAAGAATGGTATCTCCACGGACGGACAGGGACTGACAGAGGCAGAGCGTGAGCATCTAAGGGAAGCTCTCACTAAAGACGATCTCGGTGAGATAGAAGCCACACTGAAGAACTTGGTTGACCTTGTAGGTGAGGACACTGACGGAATCATCAACAAGTTCAACGAGATTGTAGCATTCCTAGCAGGTATTGCCGACAGCTCCACGCTTGAAGGCATCATAGGCGGTATCTCATCACAGATTTCCGCTCTCTCTGAACGTATAGACGATGTGGAAGGTAAGGTCAACGCAATAGACCTCACACCATTCGAGACATCTGAGCATGCTGCTGATACCTATCAGCCAAAGGGAAACTATCTCACTGAGCACCAAGACATCAGCGGCAAGGCTGATGCTGATGATGTTTACACCAAGACTGAGATTGATGAAAAGGGGTATCTTACGGAACACCAGTCTCTCGACAACTACTACACAAAGGAGCAGGTTAACGAGAAGATACCTACAACCTATGCCTTCGACAAGATGGAGAATATTGTAGTAGATGGTAAGACCTATACTGTGAAGGGCATCCTCACAGCTCTCTTGCCCTTGCTTGATGAGACAATAGCAGTTGTAAACCAGTAGTGCCATGGAGATAACAAGACAGAGACTTCGCAAGGTATTCGCTCCGCTCACGGCAGCTGTATCTATGAGGGTGCTGACAAGCGGCAGTCCCCTCACACAGGTATATACAGCAGATGCCAAGACGTATGAGCCTAACCGTGAGCTGACCCCCACTGTTATTGTCCCAGAGGTCACTCTTAGCACGACAGACCAGTCTCTTGAGAGTCCATACGGAAACTCCATGTTGGCAGGTATGACATGGTTCGCCAATGGTGTAGATATATCCAAGGTGACAGAGTTCAATGGCAAGTACACCATTCTCACAGCAGGAGCGACAAGGGGAGGCATCCAGATAAGTCTTAACGTTCCTATCGAGAAGCAGTATGCTTTACATTTTGAGGGTGTTATTGCAGACCCACGAACAGGAAACAACATCCCTATCAAGTCTGATACTGTCATCCTCAGCACGTCAGAGAAGGCTGAATCTACGTTCTCACTCTCGTCCTTGGAAGACCCCATACTCAGATATATGGCTGTCAAGGACAAACTGTTACTTTACGAACACAAGGTGTCTCACGGACTCATAGGTGGCAGTGCAGCAGAGCTAGCAGCAGCCAAGGCAGACGAGAACTCGTACCTCAGACGTGTTCCCCTTGCTCTCTACGAAGGTCCACAGCTCAGGACAGACTACACAGTCAAGCTGTATAGGATTGCAGCAGACAAGTCAGAGACAGAGATAAAGGTGTCTGACCAGAGTGAGGTCATCGCCATAGCTAAGGACGGAATCACTCTAGACCTTCGCATGGTTGCAAAGTCAGACTACATCGTCAAGGCTACAGCAGACGGAAAGGTTGTTGCGCAGTACCAGTTCTCAGTGAACAGGCTGTACCCTAATTATACTGTGCGTAACTCTAACGGAACAGACATAGCTCCTACAGACACCACTCGCTATGACAAGGCAATGGTTGATTGTGAGGGTAGCATAGTAGAGTGTCCCGGACTCTCTATCTACCTCATGTGGAAGACAACGTCCATGGCAGGTAAGACAGTTGCTCACAACGAGGGCGAAGCCACACTCTACAGCCTAGAGTCCACTGGTATCGGAAACACCTACGAGAACGACCAGATAGACCAGTTCATAGAGACTGAGTACAAGGACATTTACAAGATAGCAGTTAACGAGGATGGAAAATTCCTCACAAGTGATGGTAAAATCTTAATCTGTAACTGATATGAAGTATATACTATGCCCTATATCGAAAGCCATAGAAAACGGCTTCTCAAAGCTTGGTAGGATTACCAACGGAAAAGAACTATTCCTTAACGAGAAGGAGGTTATGAATGCTCCTGTTCTCAAAGGGACTCTCACAGCCAGAGCCAATACCCTAGGCGGCACGGTTCTCACAGATACAGAAGCAATGAAAGTTAAAAACATAGATGAAACATGGAAAATCTAAGCGCACAAGGAAGTATATCCATCAGACGTGTAAGGAACGGAGATACACTGTTCCTCTCGTTTACCACAAGTACTGCATTGTTCCAAGGTGTAGATAGTGTCAGCGGTGCTATCAGTCCAGACTGGACTGTTGCAGCCAATCAGCCTGTGATTACTCCAGAGGTCAATTCGGCAAAGGGCAACCCTGTCACTTTGTCTTACCACTCATGGAAGTATCTCGGTGTCACTCTAGCCTTCACTGGAGCCTCCATAGGCGATGGCTTCATCAAGGACTCTACAGGTAAGTTTGCCATTAACCCCACGACAGGAGCGTTGAAAATCATTACGAACCTAGCAAGCAAGACCAACTTCGCTAGCGACCTGCTCGAATACCAGTGTGTTGCAACCCTAGATGGTGTAGAGTACAACCTCTCCAAGTCTATAGAGGTGATGATTACCCAGTTCGGTGCATCGTCTTACGTTGGACTCCTTACAGCCACCACAGAGCAGCTCACTGCAACTAGTGTAAACACCACGATCACTGCAGAGCTTCGACAGGGAAAAGATGTTGTCGATTTCTATCCCAAGTGGTACAAGGGCGACCTCTCTACTTCATGGACTGGAAAGAACGGAAATAAGAGTCCAGTGGCTACAAGAGCAGATGTTGACGGCACAACGCTGTTCATCTGTGAGTTCTACAGAACCTCCACAGACACGACACCAGTGTTCAGAGCAGGTATCAGAATCATCGACACCCTAGATGATTTCCAAGTAGTGTTCGGCATAACCTCCACCAATAAGACTGTTGACGTTGGTCAGCCTGTGCAGGTCACAGGTAGGGTCATCAATATGCGTACCAACGCAGAGGTGACAGCAGACGGTACATGGAAGCTGAGTGTTATGAACACCAAGGACTGGAGCACTATACGAAGCACATCAGGCTTGAAGTCCAAAGGTGGCAATGTCATTACTATCTCAACGGCAGACACTGACAAAGACGGAGAGTACAACGATGTAGAGGTTGTAGGAAGTGTCACATGGACTGAATAGTTTTCAATCACAATATTAATCAAAAGTTAAGCATTATGGCAGATGTATTTAATTTAGGTAATGCGCCATCCGTCCCCTCTATGTTACAGACCAACTCTGTAATGGTGGAGATAGACGGTTCTATCAGACGCATCACGCTTGATGCCTTCATGACAGCCATTCAGACTGGCAGTCTCGACATCAAGCAGTACGGATGGGGTGTGCCCCTCAAACAGAATCAGTCCTCGCAGAACTGGGGACGTGTAGGTAATCTCGCTATGTGGGAAGCCTTCAAGAACGAAGTAGGACGTTATCAGCTGTCCCTCGATGGTTCCAAGATGTCTAAGCTGTCTAAAACCAACTCAGCATACCACGCTGACGGTACGGCAGTAGATGACACCAAGGGTAACATCATGGTCAGCGGTCCACGTCTTTACTACGATGTACGAGTAGATGCCACTACAGGCATCCCTGTGCTGTGGGGTTCGTTCAATCCTATCTCTAAGCACTATGTAGATGCACCTATCGATGCAGCCTACTGGGGATTTGTTGAGAACGGCAAGCTTCGATCTATCAGCGGAAAGGTAGCAACGAGAAGTCAGACTATCAGAGCTTTCTGGGACAAGGCACAAGCCAATGGAGCAGCCTATGGTCTCAGTAACTATGAGCGTATGCTTAAGTATTGTTTCATGCTCAACTTGTTTGAGTACGGCAATCCTAACTGTCAGGAGAATATCGGCTATGGCTGCTCTGGAGACGGTAATACTTGGGATGCTGTGAACAACACTGTTCTCACAGGTGCTACATCAGTTCTCGGTGATTCTTGTGGAGCTATAGACATCTCATCAGTAGCCGGCAACGCAAAGTCGTGCCGTGTATCACTCTTCGGTTTTGAGGACTTGTGGGGTCTGTACTGGAACATGATACAGGGTATCTATTTTGGTAACTCAGAAAATGCTGCTCAGAATGGCAACGAGGTATTCATCTACAGCGGAAATCGTATGCCTACAGATGAAGAGCTTCAGACTCATCCTAATGGCGACTATCGTCAGTTCACACGTCCTACAAGTGAAGGATGGATTAAGGAGATGATTTTCGGAGAGTACATGGACATCATTCCTAAGACTCTCAATGGAGGTGCAAGTAGCGGTAGCTTCCTAGGTGACTACTCCTATAACAACAGTACAGGTCTGTTGTGCCTTTGGGGTGGCTATGCGCACTACGGCGCGCGCTGCGGTCTCGGCTACTCGGACTCGGTTAACGCTTTTTCGTACTCGTACTCGCACTGCGGGGTGCGCCTTGCTTATTACGGAAAACCGCAAATCGTCAATGGAGCGCAGATGTAATCTTGGCTCAAATCATATTTCCCCCTGCCTGCACGCAAGGAAGGCAGGGGTGACTCTCAAAAGGTTCTCAGCGGAGGACTAAATAATTTCAAATAATAGGTGGAGAGGAACTCTGTTGTGCCTTTGGGGTGGCAATGCGAACAACGGCACGCAATGCGGTCTCGGCTACTCGAACTCGAATAACGCTTTTTCGAACTCGAACTCGAACTACGGGGTGCGCCTAACTTATGACAGTAATCGTGAGAATGCAAGTCTGAAAAGATACTACCTTCTTGCGAGTTCCTCAAACCTTGGTTGTGCCAGAAATGGAAGTCAGCCAAAACACATCAGCGGTAGTGCCTATTGTGGTACACGGTGCGAGTAAGCCTAGCTGAAAGCTCCGAGCAGAGAAAATAAGCAACGATATGATATCAGAATATTGGGTTAAGAAAATACTTAGTACAAAGAAGGCAAAGCACATCATGGATGCTCTGGCAGACAGGGACGTGCTAGAACAGGCGGCAGATGAGACCCTCCAGTCTGTCAGATGTAAGAGCCTAACCAAGGACATGATACTTGGTAAAGTGAAGCTTACGAAGGAAGAAAGGTTAAGGGTCGAGAAAGCACCATGGTATGTCAAGAAGTTCATAGTTCACAGAGAGCAGTGCCTTGACGAATTACAGAACATGGTTATTCTCCAGTTGGCAATTCCGATGCCATACAACGAGGTCATTCTGCATGCTGTTGACAAAGACAGAGAAATTTACCCAACACATTTCTATCCATGGAGTGTGCTTCTACACGCTATCAAGCTGTTCTTGGAGCCAATATCTGAAAAGATAGCCATTTACGACAGCTCTGCAGGTAGAAAGGGTAAAGGTCAGACCTTCGGAGTGGAACGAATGAAAAGCTTCATGAGAAGATTTAATGAGTGTAAGGCATTCTGGAAAGGAGACTTTCGCAAGTTCTATCTCAGTATTCCACATGAAGTGATAATGAACACATTCAGACAGTATATCTCTGATGAATTGTTCTTGTCCTTCTTCGAGAGGAATGTTCTTAACTTCGAATCAGATGATGCCATCTTAGAGTTGCTACATGAAGAGATAGAGAAGAAAAAAAAGTATTGTCACTGGGCAAGCGATGTACCATTCAGGGAGTATGACAAGCGTGGCATCACTACAGGTAGTCCTATTTCCCAGATTATCGGCAACATGGTGAATACCAAAATCGACAGAGAAATGAAGGAAGTACAGAAAGTGAAAGGCTATCACAGGCATTGTGATGATACTTATGGACTTGCTCTCGATGTCGAGGAAGGATTCAAATATCTCAATGCTCTTGATGGAGTGTGTAACAAGAATGGAATAGTCTTAAAGGCATCCAGTTTTGCAGCACCGCTCAGAAACGAATTGTTAAACATAGACGGACGTGGCGCAGACTTTATGGGGTTTGTCTTTAGCCGTGATAATTGCAGGCTCAGGAAACGTAACAAGCTGCATTTCGCAAAGAAGATAGCAAAGGTAAAGTCTCGTAAGCGCAGACATGAAATCCTCGCAGCCTATTGGGGTATAATGAAGTGGGGACGATGTAGGCATCTGTGGTACACCGTCACAAACAAGAATTATATGGCATTTAGCGATTTTGGAATTAATGGCAACAAGGAGATAAGCATCATAGACGGTAAGCGTTGCTTCAATGTGCAACCAACCACCCAGTCAGTGATACAGAATATCCCCATAACGGTTCTGGACTTCGAGGATGATTTAGTCATCAAGGGAAAGTCTGGAAGATGCTCTGTTCTCATAAGTATGTCAGACGGAAGCAAGAAAAAGTTCATCACATCATCGACAGAGATGAGAGGACAGCTTAACGATGGTAGGAAACTGGAAGAGAGTGAAGAGTGGAAGAAGCTCGGCAAGAAATTCTTCCCACAACCGTCTGTTGTCAGATACAAGTCATTAGGTGGAAACAAAGGTACTTATTATTTGGAATAAAACTATGAAGAATTTTACAAATTTGAAGAATGGTGCGCCACAAGGTGGTATCTCCATTATCGTAGAGGCAGGACTTCTGCGTTTGTTCTTCGACTACAAGAAGGACGAGACTAAGCGTGTTGACATGGATGGCAAGGAGTATGTTGACGAAACAGCATACGTCTGCGAGCTTGTAGAGGTACAGGCGCCTCACACCTATCCACGTCTTATCTCAGCTATCGTTGACAGCAAGTACTCGACAGCAGACGTGACGGCAATCATCGCCAACCACGCTCTCGCCATGGACTCAGAAAGTCCCATCACAGACGAGAAAAGGGAAGAGTATAAGCAAGACTACACCACATTCCAGAACTGGCGCTCACACGCAAAGGAAGTGGCGAATAACGTATTAAAACTCATCTAAACTCTAAGAGACATGGGACAGACATCGACACAGGGACATATAACCATCAAACGTCAGCGAAACGGCAAGGACGGTGATGACAGCATAAGGAGGTATCTTGTCATATCTCCTACGTGCCTAATCACAGACTCAGGAAAGACATCCTTTGAGGGTGGAAATACGATACATTGCGAGGTATGGTCTCAAGAGGGTGGAAAGAACCCCACTCAGAGCGGACTCGGTGATGCGTCAGTAGCCATCTACAAGGACAACGGAACGACCCCAGTAGTCACAAGAACAGGAACGTCTTTCGACTACACTGGAGCTGTTGCGTCTGCCTCTTCCTACACGTTCAAGCTTATGTATGGCGGTGCTTGTGTCGATGCTGTCACTGTCCCTGTCTATCAGAGAGGACAAAACGCAGTACGTCTGGACTTGGATAACGAGACAGACGTTATGCTCTATGACGAGAAGGGAAGCAGACTAGGCGGTGAGTTGGTATGTAATGCCAGACTCTATGAGGGCATGAACCTTGTAAACTTCTCTGGCTTCACTACCATCAAGGCAGAGGCTACAGGATGTACCCTTAGCGGTACGACAAACAACACCTCATACTTCACAGTTAAGGTCAGTGCGCTGTCATCAGACAGTGCGTCAGTACTCATCACTGCAAAGTACCAAGGAAAGGACTACACTGCCAAGTGGACTATCAAGAAGCTTGTCGGTAAGGACAAATATGAGATTGTCACTAATCCTACGGCAGTTAAGTATGACCCCAACTCAAAATCCTTCTCTAGCAATATCGTTGTCGATGTGTATAGAACGACACAGAACGGAGAGAGGAAGAAGCTTACGTCCTCAGATACTGGCTTCGCCCTAGGCTACAGCCTTGACAAGGGAGGTAGCTGGACCTCGATGAATCCTAGCGGCACGATCCAGTCAAGTTCGTTTGGTTCTGCCACTCAGGTTGACATCAAGTGTATCAACGGAAACACTGTGTTCGATTATGAGACAGTGCCAATTGTTACCACTGGTATCAATGGAACTAACGGAAAAGATGGAACCAGTGTCATGGCTCAGTATTCAGCCAACGGCAGTTCATGGCATTCGTCATTCCAGTCTGGAGACGTGTATATGAGAACGTCATCAGACGGAGGTAAAACATGGACTTCTGCAATAAAAATAATAGGTGAGCAGGGAATCCCCGGTGTTGACGGTTCAGATGGAAGCTACATGGAATACAGCTTTGCCATCAGCTCACAAAAGACAACGAATAGTCCTACTACGGCACCATCCATAAGTGGCAGTTGGTCAGACGGACCTGTAGCCACAACATCGTCATACCCATACTTGTGGTGTAGGACTGTCTTTGTATCTAGTACAGGCACTAGGGGTACAGCGAAGTATTTTCGTGTGACTGGAGAACAAGGACCGCAGGGAAGACCCGGAGAAGATGGCATAGATGGAAAGGACGCTATCTCCATACAGCTGTCAGCGAATGCTATCTCAGCTAAATACCATGATGGAACAGCTGTACAGACCTTCGTAAGTATAGTTGACGTTTATGTAGGACTCACTCACATACCTGCTTCTGATTTTGAGATAACGGCTACACCTACACCTACAGACCTCCTAGGTGCAGGTACGGCCACTGTAGGTCAGTACTCTAGACAAGTCCTTGTATATGTAAAGGACGGAAAATATGGCAGTGGCAATGTTAGTGTCGCTATCAAATATAAGGGTGTTACCTATACTAAGAGTATCAGCGTATCAGTATCAGACATCAATACGGTTATGCGTGGTCCACTAGACTGGGTGAATGTTTCATCTGAATTCCAGTTTATGAGCGGTAAGAACGGAGAGAGATTCTTGGATATTGTATTCTATGGAGAAAAGATGTATGAGTGTAGGGTATCTCATGTGAAGTCAACTACTTTGCCTAGCGTAGATACTACACACTGGCGTGAGGCTGATAACCTCCCATTTGTGGCTACAAAATTGTTCTTGGCAAGCAAGGCTCTTATAAACAACCTCCAAGTTAACGATGTTTATATCGCAGATGGCTCTGGAAATATATTGTTGGTTGCTAACAAGCAAGGCATAACGTGTAACAAAGGTGTTTTCAACAATGTTGAAGTATCTGGAACTCTCAAAGGTGTAACAGGCACATTCAAGAGCTTACAGTGCCTAGATAATAACGGGAATGTTGTTGGTGAAATATCTTTCGACTCTAACGGCAGATTGTGGTTCTCTGGAGACATGTACCACCAAGGCTACGATAGCGCAAAAGGAAGAAGTTTCCGTTTTTATTCATCAGATATATGGTGCCGTGGCGCATTCGGTTCAAGAGAAAGAACTATTGTTGAGGTAACTGGTAGAACAGCTAAATATTACGATAAGGGTACAGACCAAACACCAACGTCATTAGCTTTATCATCAGCGACATATAATAATGAGACGTATTATAACATACCATGCTATGGTCAATCAGGAGATTACGCAGGTATGCCTGTAGATATTGTAGTGTTTAAGATTAATGTAGGAGCTGTTTATAGATACGAGCTAGAAATGTCAGAAACACAGAGAGTACTTGTAGTAAATGCAAACGATGACAACAATAACGTCTATATATATTCCCACGGCAATAAAGTTCAGTTTGGTGGTGGACAGCTTGCGGAAGTGGTTAAGCTTCCAAGTTTTGCTACACCTACCCAAGGCACGACCATCTTAGGACGTGGATTGTTTGTTGGTTCACTTAGAGATAATGACTGGTAATTAATTTGTAATAGAACATAATATGGAACACACAGCATGGTATGAAATACTTGCCCTATTGCTAGGAGCATCAGGTGGCATAGAGTGTATCAAATGGCTCTTCAATAGAAAGACTGAGAAGAGACTTAGCGATATTGAGGTCAAACAGAAAGAGTTTGAACTTGATGAGAAGAGAATTGAGGAACTACATGACTCCATCGACAAGGCGAACAAACTCAACGATGACCTTCTGCAGAGAATAAGCAATGCCAACGCTGCCCTAGACAAGCACATAGACAGGAACAGGGAGCTTTCTGACCGCCTGTATAAGTCAGAGCAGGAAGTGAACAGAGTCAACGACCTTCTCACAGAGGAACAGCGTAAGACTGCTAGCTACGAACAGAGGCTAGGTACAGCATTACGTCTAATAGACCACTATAAGGAGTGGCGGTGCGAGTGGTCAGACTGCAAAGACCCAAGAGGACGCAGACCGCCAAACCCTAGGCTTAATGGTAAGGAGTATGCCTTACCAGAAGAAGAGACAGTGACAGACGAAGAAGAAGATGATGTTAAACCATAATACATAAAGATATGATAGTAGTAATAGACAATGGTCATGGGGCAGAAACCGCAGGTAAGCGTTCCCCAGACGGAAAGTTCAGAGAGTACAAATACTGCCGTGAGATAGCGACAGAGGTTGTTAAGAGGTTGCAGACTAAGGGATATAATGCCCAAAGGCTTGTGCCGGAAGACAGGGACATCAGCCTTGTGGAGAGATGCAGGAGAGTTAATGCTATATGCAGCCAGTTCGGAAAGCAGAACGTCATCCTTATCTCTATCCATTGCAACGCATCAGGTTCTGATGGCAAATGGCATACAGGCACAGGATGGGAGGCATGGACTAGTGTAGGAGAGACTAAGGCAGACAAGCTTGCCACCTACCTGTATAATGCAGCAGGTGCCGTTGGACTCAGATTGCGTAAGGATGAGACAGACGGAGACCCAGACAAGGAGGGACACCTGTATATCTTGAAGCACTCTGCATGCCCAGCGGTGTTGACAGAGAACATGTTTCAAGACACTAAGGCAGATGTTGATTTCCTACTGAGCGACAAGGGACGAGAAGCTATCATAAGCCTTCACGTCAATGGTATAACTAATTACATCAAGAGCGTATGAGAGACAGGGAGAAAATAGTAGGCTTCATATATGGAGTCGTAAGTATGGTTATGTGCTTCATCACACTTCTTGTGTTGCTTGCCCTCACATCGTGTGGAACACCTAAGAATGCTAGCAACACAGAGACCATCAATACAGAGCGGTCCAACGATATGACATCATTGTTCGACAGTATAGTGTCTGTAAGATTGCAGGAATCGCTTCTACGAACTAGTCTTGAGCAGTTGTTAGCTAAGAAGGACTGCCTGGTGATAACTATCGACACAGCAGGTAACGAGAAGAAGCGTGAGGAATACCACTCCACCGACAAGGCTAGGAACAAGGAAACGACCTCGCTACGTTTCGACTCCACGTCCATCTTGAAGGCTCAGATAGACAGCCTTAGACAGCTTAATGTAAGAGACTTCGCATCGAATGAGACTGAAATCCAGTATGTAAAGAAGGAACTTAGCTGTTTCCAGAAAACCCTCATTGGATTGGGTCTATTGATGATCGTGTTCATTATATTGAAAATTGTTCTTTTTATATATAATAAGGTTAAGGCATATAGTTAGTTTTTGTTTTAGTTTTTAGTTATTGACAATTTTTTTTATTTGAGTTTGAGCTATCTTGCCAGTGATGGTAGGATAGCTCTTTTCTTCACCTAATTATGATAAAACACAAAATGTAAGATAATTTTGATGGCATTTTTTTATCAGTAGTTTTATTAGAACACCTAATTTATGAAGTAATTTAAGTTAAAGTAACATATTTATAACATAGTTA
>NFZC01002466.1_pt1 | contig 25811 bp, 31 predicted proteins | sample 1095391 | NCBI WGS metagenome assembly NFZC01 (sample SAMN03609890, study PRJNA323583) | gut metagenome | isolation source: feces | host: Rattus norvegicus | place: Denmark: Riget | collected 2013
TGGCGGTGGAGGTGGAGGATATGGTGATAATTCTCAAAATCAATCACATGGCTCTGTTGGTAATGGAGGAAAAGGAGGAATTTATGGTGGAGGTGGCGGTGGAGGATGGTCTAATGGACACCCTGGAAATGGTGGTACGGCTGGCGCACACGGAGGAAAAGGAGGGGCTGCTTCTAAAGATACAGGTGCGAATGGATATGCTGGTGAAAATGGTATTGATACTACATCTTTAAATTTACTATTTACAGGAAAAGGTAATGGTGGAACGGGTAGCAGTGGTGGCGGTGGAGGTGGAGGATATGGTGATAATTCTCAAAATCAATCACATGGCTCTGTTGGTAATGGAGGAAAAGGAGGAATTTATGGTGGAGGTGGCGGTGGAGGATGGTCTAATGGACACCCTGGAAATGGTGGTACGGCTGGCGCACACGGAGGAAAAGGAGGGGCTGCTTCTAAAGATACAGGTGCGAATGGATATGCTGGTGAAAATGGTATTGATACTACATCTTTAAATTTACTATTTACAGGAAAAGGTAATGGTGGAACGGGTAGCAGTGGTGGCGGTGGAGGTGGAGGATATGGTGGAAATGGTGGAAATTGCACATCGATAGGTGGCGGTGGAGGTGGAGGATATGGTGGAAATGGTGGAAATTCCAATATGTATGGCGGTGGAGGTGGAGGATATGGTGGAAATGGTGGAGGCAGTACAGATACTACATACTTTCCTGGTGGGGGAGGGGGATATGGTAAATATCCAGCATCAAGTGATGGTAGTGGAGAAGGGTATGGTGCTGGCGCAGGTGGAAGTACAGACACTACTCGTAAAAATGGTGTAAATGGATGTATTGTAATAAGGGCGATACCATGAAAGTAATGCAAATTAAAAATGGAATAATCTATCAAGATATGACTTCGTTGTATAAATCCAGCGAAGAAGCTTTAAAATATTATGATAATACAATTAAAATCATAGATACGCCTGATTATGTATTTCCGGGATGGGGCTATAATTCTTCTCTCGAAGGAGATGCTAAATTTATAAAGCCTACTGTTCCAGATGGTATGATATATGATGAACAAACTGGAACAGTTTTTAATTTACTACAGATGAGATATGATGAACGTTCTCAAAAACACGCTGAAACATCCAACGATACTCTCCAAGCTTTGAGGAAACTCAGAGAGGGGGACCAGTCCTATGACTGGCAAAGTTGGTTGGATAAGCTGGATACTTATAACAAAGCCATAGAGGATACCAAGAACCAGGAGGAATATCCGCTGAGGGTAGTGTATCCAGAATATCCTAAGAAACCTGGTGAAAATATTTAAAAACTCTAGATAAAGTTTTTGATTGGGGAGAAATCCCCAATCTTATTGTGGAGTTGGTTTTACAGGATATTTTGGATAGATTACTTTAAGTGGGTAGGTATCCTGCTCTTTGGTTTTCTCTATTTCTACATTGTAAGCATCCAATATATCCAACCATGCCTGCCAGTCTATCGTCTTGTCGCCCTGACGAAGTTTGCGGTAGGCTTGCATGGTATCGTCCGATGTACGATTATGTAAGATTCTGCGGTACTCTCCATGATGATAGAACCTGTGGTCAGTCCAATCATACTGTTCACATGGGCGATAGGGAGGGGAGAATAAGCCTTCTTCCTGACTATATGTCCATTTGATTCCAACATAGTACGGGGCTTCCACCGCGATGATGTTTATGGGATGCTCCCTCACTTCGCTCACAGATTTAGCCCAATCGAAGATTGTAACCACTTCGTTTTTATTTGTGTCTACACCAACAATCATAACTTCACCCTCATAGCAACACATCCATTAATTCCAGCCGTACCAGCAGTTCCAGCATAACCAGAGTCGGCACTAGTGGCTGTTCCATCTCCTCCATTGCCTCCCCCTCCACCATTTCCTCCGCTTCCATACCACTTGCCAGTTACAGCGAAGTATATCCCATTACCTCCTACGCCTCCAAATCCTCCATTACCTCCCTTACTTGTCGCACCAAACATATATCCCCCTCTCCCACCGTTGCCTCCCGTTGACCCTGCTCCATTATTAGCATTGTCGAAAAGCCATGCTGGACTTGAAAAGGTTGGTTTTTTAAAATTACCATCATGTCCCGCAGCGCCAGCATTTGATGTATGTGTAGCACTACCAATACCTCCACCTCCGCCAGTTCCTCCGTCTCCACCACTATATACTTTGTCGAAAATCGTCACATCTCCGCCTTCGTTACCATTAACATCGTCGCTACGAACTCCATTATACCCTGCGCCTGCTTTCCCACCAGAACCTCCGCCTCCGCCTCCTGAACTGGCACCCGATGCAGGATTGTATCCGTTACTGCATCCAGTTGCAAAAAGTGACCCGTTATGCGCGGCTCCAGAGTTTTTAGATGTTCCCCCATAACCTCCACATCCGACTTGTCCACTCTCTCCGCCACTGACTGAAACGCTCCCGAATATGGTATTTCCTCCATCATCACCGCCGTATCCAGCCCTACCATTGCTTGACGAGCCTCCCGTACCTCCATTGCCTCCCTCTCCGCCAGAGCCTATCGTTATCTGAACGGAATCTCCTTCGGAATGGGATTCTCTTATTGCCCTAAGTTCACCAGCACTGCCCCCGCTTCCGCCTCCGCCTCCGCCTGCGCCTGCGCCAGCAGAGCTGGAAGAATAGGCTTTTCCGCCTCCGCCTCCGCCTCCGCCTCCGCCTCCCATAATAGCCACTTCGTATGAACCCTTTATTGGATAGACGAAGGCTCCACTAGTCTCAATGACATGGACCTCTGAATAACTATTTCCTATCACAACATTCTGGGAGAGTGATTGGTTGACCTTAAATGTGATTAATTCGCCTGACACCCATTGTTTCGTCAGTTCGAGTTTTATCGACTTATTCGATGCAGTTTTCAGAACATAGATTGGCGAAGACAATCCTACTGGAACATCATCAACATAGACTTGTTTAGTTATTGAAGATGCGACATCGGGAATAGTTATCTTTACTGTAAATTCTGATATATCGAGAAGCGTCTGACCAGATACCAGAAGTCTTACTGACTGTGTGGTACCTACTTGGGTCATCGTGATATCGAATGTACCAGCCCCAGTGTTTATGGTCTTGGCTTCGAAAGCACCATTGTAAACCACATCCTGCGTAACTACGTTGACAACCTTCATGGTGGCTGATGCCAGCGTCACAGGAACCACAATCCCTCCTTGCATGGTTGCGGCACCATAAAGCAGAAGATAGCTTTGAGCAGATTCAACGTCCACAATCTGTGGCTTGTCGTTGTCATACGTTCCACTGTGTTCCACAGATACAGTCCAACGCCCAGTAGACACTAATTTCTCTGCCCTACCGTCGGCTCCGCCTTCGACTGTGAACGATTCCCCGTTCGGACCCTGCCCTTTGAATATAGCTCCTTCTATATTCAGTCTATCTGGTGTGAGCCACTGCAGATTAAGCAGACCCATCCCCTCTGGGATATTGTCTATTTTTTTAATCGTCTCATCAATTTTATCCAAAGCATTATTCAAATCATCAACATTGAAACTATTAGTTTTCGCAGGCTTCTGAAAGCCATAATTAGTAGTCCCTGTATATCCCACGTTATCACCGAGTTTATATTCGGGTAAGCGTTATTGACAAACTTACCCAGTAAAATTAAATATGAAATCACTCACCCTTCTGCATCCTTTGGTGAGTTTCGTAAACTTTGGACTTATAATCAGTATAAGCCTTTGAAAATCCAGGATATTGCATACACAATGATGTGATAGCTTTGGTCTTTTCCTTAGCCAGAATATCCTTTGCGAGCTTTACTTCGGCATCAGACTTCACTTCTAATTCCATAGCCTCGAATGCCTTAAGCTCTATGTCGTCGTTGAGGTTCACCTTCCTACGAAGTTCCTCAATCTCTTTCTTCATAGAATCGACCTCAGCTAAAGATTTCTTCATCTCAACGTTCTCTTTAGCCATCTTCTCAAGGTCCAAACCATTTTTATTGGCATCTTGGACGAACTTGAAATTACTATCAATCACGGTCGCATTCTGATTCTGTTTAAATAAATCATTCATAAAAGCAGTAGTGTCCATGTTATCTACCTATTTATATGATTAAAATTATAGTATAAAAAGTTTGTGGTGGGGGATTATTCCCCCTTTTTAGGTTTTTGGTTTCAGGAAATTGTACCAGTTCCAGTTACAGCAGAACCATTGACGGTTCCAGTGTAATTGATGGTATCTTTTCCGTTGATTGCATTCAATAGCAAAGCAGTCTGAGCCTGTTGGCTCTGCTCTGCGAGACGGTCGCGAAGACTTTGGATAGTCTCCCCAAGCTCCCTCTCCTTAATCTGACAGAACTGGTCTGCGAGATAAGCATTCTGGTTATAGAATTGCTGTTGGATAAGTTGAGTCTGTGCCGCGAAGAAGTTAGACATTGCAAAGTTGTTAGCTTGCAACTGTTGTTGAATGGCGTTACCCGTCCTCTCAACATTCAGATTAGTCTCACAGCAACATTGCTGAATCTTGTTCCCAATATTACAGCAACATCCATCAGACATTTTAGTCCCTCTATCCAACAATTTATCGGTGTCTTTTCCAATATCCTTGACCTCGGCTTTCAGCCAAGACATCATATCATCGTCCATAGAACACCTCCTTGGTTATATTTAAAAAGTTTAGAAAAAAAATGATAGTGTAAACTATCATATACCGTATGCGTTTACTAGTATATAAACTTTTCTATATAGTTTACTCTAGTCCTACTATCGACCTGTCGGTTCTGAGCTGGTCATAGGTATATGCTTCCAAATCCGTATATGTTTTACCAGTTTTCTCAATCTCACTGTAACGATTGAAATACTGTTGAATCGTCATAATCATGTCAGCAGGGACTATTTGGTCTAAGAAATCAGTCACGCTGTCCATCTGATTCAATGATTCAAGAAACAGACGTATGGTAATTGTCTTTTGCGTCACATCACGCTCTGCAAGGAACTGATTATCAACACCCAAAACCTCATTAAGCAAATCACTCAGATTACTCCAAGTATAGGGACGAGCATCGAAGAATTTAAGATATATCGCATACCTTCTATCCTCAAGCGTAGCTGTCCCAGGAGGTTCTATACCGAGAATCTTCTCCCATCTTGAGCATCCGTACTCATCAGCACCGTCTGCCCCATCTTTGGAAAGTATCATCACATTGTTCAGAGACTGTTCTATATTGTTTGCCAGAGTGTCCAATCCTGCCGACCCATCATCAACGTCAGAATAAGCGATTGCTCTTATTTCCTCAAGTTCCAGCCAACGGTCTGGGAAATACTGGAATGTAGTATGATAATAGGTTTTATCGCTCATATAATACTACCGTCCAACGTTCCAAGCACGGCAATCTGATTATCCAACAACTGTATGTTTGCGGTCGAACCGTTTATCGCACAGTATGTAACGTCAATCACAGCCGAAATATCCAGTACACGAGCGATGATTTGGGATGCCCTTACTATGATGAAATTCTCATCAGCCCAAGCTTGAGCGAGCTCTTTGAAGTATTTTTCAATCACCAGTTGAATTGTGGGCTTGATATTATCCCAAATAGTTCCTTCAATACAAGTGATAGTCAGATTCACATTTATAGGTACTGCTTCAACTGCAAATACTGTCACGATATGGTCTATCGGAGCCACACCCACGCCGTCTCCCTGTGATTCACTGGGGTCGATGTACTCTTGAACTTTTTGCACTAGTTCATCGGTAGGGACTCCGTATTCGGAATCGGTTATGCAGAGTCCGACGTGTCCACCCAAGCCTTGATAGGCTCTGTAAACCCTGCATGACCCAACACCAGGATAAGCCTCGGTGTACTCACGATAGAAGGCTTTGTTACCAGCATAGGCTTTGGACTCCAACGAATCCATATATCTCTGGCGCAAGTCCTCAGTAGATTCCTCATCCTCACCATAGATAAGTATCTCTTTAAAGACTGCACCAGAGAATCCTTTGATTGCCACTGTCGGAATCAAATTTCCAGAAACGGTGTTACCAGATTCACCAGCCACGTTAGCTTCCAATCTCCACTCACCATCAGAGATTTGGGTTGTAACAGTGTAGACCAACGATGTATCCTGAGCATAAAAGGTGTCACCAGAGGTAGGGTTGTATGGCGTTTTATCAGCCATATCAGAATAGAAATTAGCGGATATAATTGTTGGTGTAGCTGGATAAGGTGTGAGTCCTCTGAGCTTAGCAAGTCTTATCAGATTGTCTCTATCTGCGGTATCAGGGTATTGGTTCTGCTGATTCGCACGCATCAACCGATAAAGATTAGCCATCTCCATGGAGTTAGGTGCGACTGCGTTCCAAATCACAGAACCCTCTCTCGTATCCAAACCTTTGGGAATAAGCGAGAGTTTTCTTTGCATTATACGTTCATACGAATATTCATCACTTGAAAAATCAGGCATTCAGAATCACCTCTTTTTCAAAATCTCCTTCTGTCGTCATGACTTTGAATTTACAGTGTATATTTCCTTTGTCAAAGCTAAACGAGAAATCATCAACATCTGTTATTCTTGAATCAATGGACAGAGCATCCTTAATCATACGCTTCATCTCTGCTTTAGCATAGTCATAAGGTTTTCCAATAAGATTATATATCTCACATCCATATTGCCATGAATATATAATCCATTGGTAACGCTCTGTTGAAATATATAAATCTATCGCTTGTTTCATTGCTTCCAATCCATCCACATAACCTCTGATGTGTTTGTTGTCCCAATCAATCTGGTAGGTTTTTGTTGGAATAGGATAAGCAGTTGAGTTTCTTATATCCAATGTCTGAGGTAACATCTAATCATCCAACCTTATCAATTAGAAGATAATTCTTACCTTTGTTTATACGAGTCAATATAACTTCATCCCCTACTTTAAAATATAATGGCACCATTGGACTAGCATTAACTATTTCTTTATTCATTGTGTTAGTAGCCATTAAAAAAGAATCTCCATACGTCAATATAATCTTATCAGATAATTGAATCTGAAAAGGATGTTCTATAATATCAACGATTACCCCACTATAAGGGTCTATATATGCTTCATTACAAGATATCACTTTTCCAGTAAGCATCTTGTCATTCTTCTCAGCTTCATTGGCTTCTACTGAGATACGTTTGATTATATCATATAATGAACTCATGCTACGAATCCCTTTCCTCCAATAAGAGTCATATCCATAGTGTAGTTACCCTCATTGAATTTATGAGTAATCTGTTCAACAATGAGAGGACAACTTACTTGCTCGAAGCCCAAATCCAATTTCACTGGTATCCACGAACCAGCTCTAACTCTGGTGTCTCCGAACGCATCTGTTATCTTCAAACTCTTGGACGGTCTGTTATAAAGCTCAAGCACTTGTTTAGCTAAGCCATTATATACATTATCTACCGACACTATGTTTTGAAGCAATCCATACTTATAAATGCTATTCTTATCACTTGCTTGGTCAACCGAGCCATCTTCGGAAGTCAATATTATTCTATTATAAGTCTGGTCATCTATACTCACTTCGTACTCATAATCACTTGCAGTCTTATCAGTGAGAAGATATCCGACACCCATCGCACTTTCCAAATCACGGTAGCAAATCTCACCATAGTTGTCATACATGACATACATACGTTGCTTGTTTATGAGAACGCCATCTGTGAAATCTCCAATCATATCAAATATGGTTGCGGAATCCTCGACCATGCTGAATCTGTATCCAGTTTTTTCAATAGTCCCAAGCACAAGACCATAGGAATCTTTTATGATATTGAATAGCTCAGGTGAGTCAACCTTATCAAATGTGATTGTATCGGTATTATTAAGATATCTCAATTGGTCGTAAGCAGTGCATTCTACTGCACCGTCTTTAGATTTGGAGTGAGAGAACAGATATCCATAAAAAACATTTGCTTCTCCCCATTGGAACCCAACGATATCCCCTTCCTCTATCTCAACCTCTTTGTCATAAGCAAGGCTGAAGGTGAGCTTTCCAGGCTCACCTTGTCTACTTAATTCCCATTCCACACCATCATTCACTGCTGGATATTGCTTCTTATCTCCGTGAACTATAAATAAAGATGATTGTGTCATGCTCACCTCATGTCGGGTGGACTTTTCATTACCAGATTCGTCTCCACAACTATATTGGGAACATCTATTTTAAGTATGTCATAAGGGTCTGGGTAAAGCCTGCCTGGGAATTTACTTGTGGGGAACGTTGGCTTTCCGTCTGAACCCTTAAGTTCACCTTTATTCCAATGAAGATTATTGGTATTTCTTATCCCATATCCATACTTGGTATCCCCGAATAATTCCTTCCCTATATCAAGCCACGAAGGAAGCTTTGCGTAGGGCATAGGGATACCAGGTATAGGAGTCATTCCTGGCGGAGCCATACTAATGCTTCCAATACCAGGATTAACCTTATAAGTTTTAGGAGGATTCATATTCTCCAAACGAGTTATCTCATCCTTATATTCGAGATAAGTGTCATCTTCTATCGGTGGTTTCTCTGGAAGCTCAATCTCTATACTTGTATTCTCATGTGATTTGTACTGACGAAGCTTTATCTCAACCCCCGATAACAATGCGTTATTAGTGGACTCGGTTCTCTTATAATCTTGAAGCGTAACCGTTGTACTCGTTTCCCCAAGATTATCGGTGCGTATGACCACAAAATTGAATGGAGTCTTATTCAGTTTCAACTTCTCTAATTTACTGAGAAGGTCATCTGCAACTACGGTCTTTCCTTTCTCATAGCACCCACCATGAATATAGTAAGGAGAGATAAGTGTAGTGAATTTCCATGTCGTAAGACCAGGAGCTTTGATTACACTTATCACCTCCCCGTTTATAAGTTCCATCTCATCATCCCTATCCGAGATTGTGGTTTCCAACTTATCGGTACCCATCGGCAGAAGCATATCATCTATGTAGATTTTATACATACTCATAAGTGAACACCTCTTGCACTGTTATAGAATGCCTCTGTCAATGAATCAGCTACACGTTCTGAGATTCCATCCAAATCCATCTCGCTGTTGACGTTCATCTCATTGTTATTGGTTATGTTTATAGTCATAGTATTCATCCTTGTTATGACCCTGTTCTCTGCCATAGCACGAAGGAACTCCACATCTTGACTCGTCATTGACGTGTTGTCAGCAATCTCGCCTGTATTACCGAGGATTCCGTCTATACCAGCCATCAAGTCGTCATTGAGAACAGTGGAATAATCCTGATTATCCATGGAATAGTCCAACATACTATTGTTACTATATTTTTTATTGGCATCTATCCACGGTTGTGTGACAGATTTATATTCCATATACTCAAATCTATTGAAGTCCCCCGTGAACAATCCACTTCCAAGATTACCCAAAGCAACTAAAGAATTATACAAGAATATAACTGCATCAGTTAGAACCGCCACTGCAACACCGAGCGTACCCATAAGAACGCCAGCAAGTGTATAAGAAGAATCCGTGGCATAATTCATAGCTTTTACAACCAGCCATATTATAGCAAGAGCTATCCCTAACGGGATTGCGATATACATTATAGCCATATTAAGTGCTGTTACAGCCGCAGTAGCTATACTAGCCGCAGTAGCTTCTTTAAGGTATCCCAGTATATTAAGTTTTTGTAACACCAGTCTCAATGCCCTTCCGAAAATGTTCTCTTTCTGAGATAGATTATACAGACGCATTGCAATGGTAGACGCCATCACCATCATGGTTTCATTATGGAAAAGCCTTATCGCAAGCTTACTTATAGCTATCTGTTTTTTGGTATCTAAACTTATTTTCAAAGAAGTTCTATATTTCTTATCTAATGCAGCCTTAAGTGCAAGAGTTGTTAAATACCACGCTTCCGAAGTAGCTGATGCCATCTTCTGAGACGTAGCCACAAGCCTTATGGCAAGCGCATCTCTACGAGCCGCCATCTCATGTGCAAACAATGTGTTTGCGGAAAGCTCTGTCTTTATGGCAAAATAAGCCATTGCGCCAGCAACAACTAAAATTAGTGGACCCATTATATTCCAATTAGCTAATACAAATTGTATGATTGGCGAGAGTGCAGTCATTACACTATCAATTAGTCCAATAATGAATGTTATCTGGTTGCTGAAATGGGTTAAGAATTTATCAAAAGATGCGTTGTTTACAATTCCGTTTATTGTATCCAACAAGTTTTTACCCTGTTGAATAATCATATTTCTTACTTGTTCAAATCTTTGAGCAAAGGTGCGCGGAATAGACTCGAACTTTTCCTCAATCTCATCAGCCGCATAGAACATCGCGTCAATGAGAATGTCAGAAGTCAGTAAACCTTGCGCTCCCAGCTCTTTGAGCTGACCATTAGTTAATGCTATCGAGTTCCCAAACTTATCGGTCGCTCCATAGAGTTCTCCAAGATACTCACCAATGTACTTGACGTAAAGCGGTGAGTTCTCGAACAGAGACCTGAACTCATCTCCCTGTAAACGTCCAGAAGACAGAGCCTGAGTCAACTGCAACATCGCAGAGTTAATCTCTTTTGTGTTCTGCCCACCAATTGCGAATGTCTTGGATACAAGTTCGTTGAACTTCACAAGCTCATCAGTGTTAGCGAACCATTCGCCTTCTCCGACACCAACGTTGATACCCATCTTGGCAACAACGTTGAGCATATCAAGATAGTTGGTACGAGCATTCTGAGACATTTGATAGATTGTATCACTAAGCTCTTGAACGTCATCAGTCAAAAGACCAAGGCGAGCAGTTGCCAGTGTTATGCTATCGGAAGTCTCTGTAATGCTTCTAGCAATATTTATGGAGCTATACGCAACTCCCCAAGAAATTAAAGCATGATAAAGCTCTCTTGCGGAAATCACCGTGTTATCCACGGCTCTGGTCATCTGGTTTTGTTTCTCAACAACTTTACCAGAAGCCCTTTCCACATTCTTCATTTTTATCTCTAAACTTTTGAGATTATTGGCGACAGAAGCGAGAGCTTTGGAAGTATTGTTTACAAGTTCAAGTCTGACTTTTAAAGTATCAACTACTGTCATATTCAACTTCCCTTTTTAAGTTTTCTAGCTTCTTTTTTGTCAGACTCAGCTTTTAGCTGAACCATAGCAATGATAAGAGCCTTTTCTCTATCAGGAAGTTGATTGAACTCATGCGGTAAGATATGACATTCGAGGAAGCAATAGTACGCAACCGTAGCCATTGCATCCCCCGAAGTTATCAGTTTTTTGCTTCGTCAACCAGTTCCTCGAATGCCTCTCCGCTTGTCGTACCAGTGGCGATAGCGAATACAACATTGAACTCCATGGGGTCAGAAAGCATCTTCATGAGAAGTGCATCGGGAGTCCTAACACCCCATGAATCCTGCAACTGTGCGTTGTTCAGATTAGGATAGATAACGGAAGCCGCCGCCATCTTCTGCTGGTATTTAAGACTGTCGAAATTCCTATCCTTACCTTTCCCAACAATACACTCATTCTGAATGACATTGGCAATCTCGGTAGGCACAGGCTTAATCTTCCAGATTATAGGATTGCCCTCAGCATCTTTGATTCTCTTACTGACTGCAATCTCAACAGGCTCGACCTGCTCAACATTCTCTGCGAGGAAAAAACTCAATTCATCATTGGTCATTTTAAAACCCCTATAAGGGTAAAAGGTTTAGAAGTATTTAAACTTTACGCTGACATGAACGGAAGCTGATTGAACTTCTTAGGCATCTCCCAATCATCGAAGGTAAACTCAACGTCCTCATCCAGATAGTCTGAATCAGAATCGAATTTAGTAAGCGTTCCACCATTAATGGAACAGTTGTTCAACATAATGGTCTGCTCACCAATGACGTTATCATTGGATTTGTTAGTAACCTCGATGGTGAAATACACCTCTGTACCAAGCTCTTTGAACTGGTACATAATCTCCCTCATGATGGACTGGTTATAGTGGAGCGTCATGGTTCCGCTACCCTCCCATGTGGTTCCGAAGTTGAACTTACCAGTCTTACCGATAGCGGTGGCACTGGATTTAGAGATATCCATCGTGGCTTCCAAAGAGATAGCCTGTGCGAAATTATACCTGTTACCATTGATAGTCACATAGCACTCAGCCTGACTACCGCGTACAACATATTTACCATCCATTTCTCCTGCCATTTAAATCACCCCACAACAACTGTGACATAAGCTTTCTCAACCATGTGAGTGAGAGTAACCGCAAGATTCACAACGACGGAACCCCTCTGCTCTCCCTCGACACAAGTGACCTCAGACTTCTCATAAGGTCCAATAACAGAAGCATCAACATAACTATCAAGCAGAATGATAATCTGATTCTTGAAAGACAGTCTACCAGCCTCATTGTTTGCCACTTTTCCAATGTATCCATTGTTGAATATGTCACAGATATTGCTTGCGATATCGTCAATAACACGAATCGTCTTATTCTCTTTGAACTCATCGTTCTTTTCGTTGGTTTTAGTAGTGACAAGCGAGTTGATATCAGCAAGAACGCGATACTCCTGCCCAACCCTGTGAAGCACAATCTTACCCTCGTCAAGACTTTGCTCAAGCTCAGCCTGAGTGTAATTCTTGGAAGGAACATAGTTACCGTTATATGTCTTATTCTGAATCGTGGTGTTAAGAGCGCATCCAGCCTCAGCTCCGAGGAACCAAGGAACGAAATCAAGGGACTCATCCACATTGATAACTGCCTCATGGTCGCTAGGAGAGTTGTAAACAACCGCCTGAATCGGATTAGCGTAAATATCTCTCTGCTCGATTGCCCAATTAGCATAGAGTGTACTGAGAGGTGTGTCAGAAGCGGTTGCGTAGATACATCCCACACAGTTAACATTGTATCCGCTGAGTTTGGTCAAGAAATCAGTGTGCATAGCCGCAGTGACCTCGCCAGTCGCATTGGCACCACCAGAGAAAGTATAGGTCTTAGCTTCAAGAGACTCGACAGGCTCATTGAAGATGACGAAATCATTGTCCTCAAGCGTATCCGCACCCACGGCAATCTGCCTGTCAACGCTTACTCCATCCAGCGTAGTTACAACATCGAATTTAGACGGAACGTCCACGTTAGCACTTACGACGATGGCGATATCATTTCCACGAACACCCTTGTATTTTGCCTTCGCAATGTCACAAGTTGCCGCAGTTCCACCAGTTGCGTTCAACCTGTAAAGATAAAGCTCGGTTGCTCCGCCAAGGAAAACCTCTCTGATAGGTTGAAGCTGAGGGGAGTTATAGTCATATCCAAACATCTGTTTGCACTTGCTGTTGAATTGAGAAGGTGTAAGAACAAAGATATCACTGGTATCCTCTCCCCAATCAAAGGTCATAGCCATAGCTGCTTTTCCCCTGTTACCAAATATATCGGATACCTGTTCCTCACCCGTGAAATTGATATATGTTCCAGGGAGCTTCTTATTCTGTCCACTCCAAGTTCCTTTTCCGTATGCCATATTATCACTCCTTATTGATATACTTTGCGAGTTTTCTGTCTATTTCGTACAATGCGTAAGCTACTCCTGGTTGTAATTCGGTATCCAAGATATAGCCATACTTCCCATACTTCTTAGACGCTTTAAGCTGTTCTATTGTAAATTTATCAACCATCTATTTCAACTCCGATATTTTTAGTAAGTTTAAGCATTTTGTCTATTTCTTCCTCAGATACATCGGTGTAAAAGTCCAAACGAAACAAGAAATGAAGCACGTCATCGACTATTCTCATCTGCTTGTCGAACACTGGAACATTCTGCATTGTATTAAGACTTTCATCCATAGGTAAATCCTTATGGAAAGCGTCTATCATAGAACCCATCACCGTGATAAGTTCATGACGGTCATGTTCATGTTCTGGATAATAAAGTATATCGAAGTTGATTGTCAACCTTCTGGAACCCATTATGTAGTCGTTAACATTAAAGTTCACAATGGTTATGAAGAAAGCTGGCGACTCAAACTCCTGTTTGGATTGGTCAAGGTAGATTGCATAATCTGGACCGAACGTATCATACAAACGGTTCGATATGGAATCTATTACTTCAATCATTTCCTAAGCACTTCCCTCAATTGTTTGAGATATTCATCATGAATTCTATTGGAAACCTTTTCCCAAGATGCTTTCGGCAAGTTCTCAACAAAGTATTGACCAGGAACCCATCTACCAACTGCACTATGCTTAGAGCCTGTTTTCACGCTACGAGAGCCACCTCTTGCGGATTTTCTGGCATTACGCTCCCCAGGTAGCACAACATAGTGTCCATACTCAACATATACAGCGTATTCAAGACAATTCTCCAAATCAAGATAATGGATGTTATGAACGTTACGTTTAACGTAAACATTACCTTCCACGAAGTCCTCAGCATCCTTTATGGTAGGCATCCAGAATGCTTTATACTCAGCCATAGAAGGCGATTTTGTCACCCACCCACGTTTCAATGTATTTTTAGAATGGTCTCCACCATATAGATAATAGTCACCATAATCCCAAGGTCCCCAATTGCTACCTTCCTGTCCACTAGGAGTGTGCCTTACAAGTTCACTCAAAGCGGTAGGCGCAGATTTACGAAGAATGATGACAGGAGATATACTTCTGCTATATCTAGATACTGCCTTCTTATCCTTAGAAGCCTTTTCCAATTTCTTTCTGTATTTGGTAAGCTCCGAAGTATCGAAAGTCAATAGAAAAGATTTATCGTATCTCCCCATGATTATGCCCATTCATCATAAAGAAGTATAATCTCTTGATGGTCTGGATAGACAGCAGGCAATCCAGATTGCTCAAACTTCATATCCCTTCCGAAGTGTCTGATTAGGAACCTAGAACCAGAAGGAACCATTATATCTGGTGATAAAAACAAAGTTATTGATTGCTGTGAAGTGGATACTGTCTCACTGCTATCTGTGATATAAGAGGTCTTTATGGACAACTTACAGGGAATCTTAGAATGTACCAGTTTGTATTCACTTTCGGTACGCTTGGTCTCTGGGTTGACCGTCTTTTCAATCACATATATATCTGCCGAATCTCTATAAAGGGATTCGATAGCAGAACGAACACTCACCATCTCAATTTCCTCACGGATGCAAACACATACGCAGGGGGGTCACGCAAAGCGTCTATATAAGCTTTAAACCTCTGCTCAGGTGTAGAACTTCCAGAGCCATAGGCGTATTCAACAGTAGTGTCCCCTTCACTGATACGTTTAACCGATGCCTCGAAATCAAAATTGCTCAAGCCACCAGTAGCGTATTTTCCAGCTAGAAACTCGCCACATATCATGTCTATGACTGTGGTTTTGAGGGATTCTGGAATAGAATCGCTGTGAATGTTCAGCTTAACCCTATCGCTCATGAGAGTGATAAGATACTCTACTCTAGACTCATCCTCTCCGCTTACGGGATAGCAAAGGTCTCCCAAAGCATCGTAAACATCATCACGGGTTATAACCACAGTCTCAGACATTTTAATCAGCCCTTGGAGATAATCCTAGCCAGAGGAATCCTCTCGATAGGATAGGTCTTTCTGTCATCCGCAGACTTACCGTTGTCAGCAAGCTTCCAATTGGTTGCAGTAGCAAGCTCAGCATCGGTAGGAGACAGGCTAGCAGGAGTACCCTCGAACGAGAATCCTTTAGGAGCAAGAACCTCCCTATACCTGATATACATCTTATCAATAGCAAGCTCAGGGTCCCTAACAGGCTCATAAGGCGTGGTTACAGGAAGCTCCGCATAGGAGAACGCACCCATTCCAAAGATATAAGACGTGTAAGTATCTCCCGTAACAGGAAGCGAGTCGTCGATAATCAGCATCTTTCCGTTCCACATAGGAATAGAAAGGTCTTTAACAACTCCGTTAGCATCGACACCCTTGGCGTATTGAACAAGCTTTTTATTCTCAAGATTTGTTGCAACCTGCGAGTGAACGGCGATAGCAGTGTAATCGGATTTGAACTCTCTAGAAGCCTTCTGGATAGCATCATTCAGAGTGGTGTCCCCAATAACGGATGCGTCACCCTCCAAAGCGGAAAGGTCGGTTGTGTGGGTCTTTGCGAAATTACCCTCAGCACTATCGTCATCGGCGAAAGAGAACAGGGCATTCGTAACATCGAGCAAACGCTTCTCAAACTTGTTATCCCTGTTAACACCGATATGCTTCCTCAGAACTGCACCGAAATCGGCACCAGGAATCAAATCATAGGAAAAGTCCTTCTCGGCAAGAGCGAACTGCCTACCGTAAGCGATGACAGCCCTGCTATACGAATCTTGGTATCCAGGCGTACCCATAGGAGTGTTTCCATCGTAGTTGGACTCATCCGCCTCAGCCTCACCATATATAGGCATCCTTTGAGAATAAGCACCAGTCTGTCCACTGAAAGCACTGATAATGGTGGCATCGTTACGAACAAATCCAGAGTTCATGAACGCCCAAGTCTTAGTCCTAGGCAACTCAGCCATATACTTGGTGAATGCCTCGGCATTGAATTTCAATCTGTTGTCAAAAAATGTGGTTATTGCACCAGCCATTTATAAAACCTCTATAAGTTTAATTTTGCTGATAAGCATCAAGATAGCTTTCCCAACTTCCTTTGGGGTCCAAAGTCTTGGTTTGAGACTTATCGGAGGTGTCGATATGAAGTCCTTTCTGGATAATCTGAGGGTCTTCATTCTTGAACATAGTAGGTAAGAACGTTTTTACCTCAGCAATCTTACTTGTGAATACAATTTTACTATCCTCGGAATCAATATCCACGTTCGGCAGATACGCTTTGATTGCAGGGATGAACTTAGCGTCCAAAACACCATTCTCCGCGAGTATACCATTGATATAAGTATCTGTTTTCAGTCTTTTGATTTCAGTGTTGTACTCTTGCTTGGCTTTGGCATTATCAGCTTGAAGCGCATCAATCTGCCTCTTAAGGTCATCTGTCATACCGCTAGCCTTCGACAGCTCAGCAAGTTGATTGTCCCTTTGAGTAATCGTCTCATCAAGTTTCTTCTTAGCCTCGTTGACCTCATTGAACCTTGCCAACGGGACATAGTTATCCTTGATAATCTCTTTAAGGACATTCTCGACTTTCTCAGCAGTCTCGGCATCCAAACCTAAAGCTACTATCTTATCGTGCATTTAAATCACTTCACAAAAATACGCTTTTAACGTTGCTCGACAACGACCGATTCTGTGTTCACATAACGATGTGAATTTCGATAATAAGGTATAGTAATAACTAGTATATAAACTTTTCGGTAAAAGGTTTGGGAAATAGTTTAATCGCACTTAGTCCAACCGCATGATTTACATACGTTACACCCACCGCTGAACTCAAGCTCCGCTCCACACTTGGGACAGGGGTTCTTTACGGTTTCGGTTCTTGATTCATAACAAACCCTATTGGATTTAACCGCATTGCACATTTCCTCCAAAGCATTTGCAACAGCCATCGGACACGACGAACCTTTAGATGTGTCACCTTTTGTTGCTTTCCTAACCGCATAGGACGGACAAGTAGAAACGCTTTTAAGCTGATTTATAACATCTTCCGCGTTGCATCCATTTCTAAGCGATAGGGATGCCAATCTGGACATAGCGTTCATATAGGACATACATCCACCATCACTCCCACGGTTAAGAAATACCTCTTTAAGCTCCCCTGTCTGAGAATCGAAGAAAGCTGTGCAGTGAAGGCTTCCACACCCCGTCATCAGTTTGCGTTTCTTACCCACAAGAGTCGATGGCTCAACGTCTTTGGACTTAACCTCAGTGGACTCAATATCCTTTGATTTAGCATCCGTAGTAAGAATAGCATCACGCTTGCAACCCTGTCTGAATATGGTAAGTCCTTTACATCCCCACTCCCACGATGTTGCGTAAATATCCGCTATCTTATGCTTTGGGAAATTTTCAGGTAAGTTGATAGTAGAACTTATGGAAGCATCAATATGCTTCTGCCATATAGACTGCATTGACACACGCTCCATCCAAGGAATCTCCAAAGCGGTGACGACATAGGTAGGAAGGTCTTTGTCATCAGATACACCAAGCTTATTCATCAAATCCTCAATCACCTTCGGACGTACAGCGTGAGTTTCATCTTTTCCAGAAAGAGATACGGTACGTCTATTGAAGGATTTAGCAAAGATTGGTTCGATTCCGCCAGAGACTCCAATCATCGTGGATATGCTTCCAGTGGGGGCAACCGTAAGAAGCTGACTGTTGCTGGGGTAGAAAAGCTCCGTATCACTAAAGTGACGTTTATAAATCTCAGAACGAATCAATGCGTCATCCCAATCATCATGACCCTTTTTAAGATTAGCAGAAGCAATTAAAGCACTCCTAAACATCTTTTTACCGATATAGTCACAAAGCTTAAGTGATTCTGCGGAACCATATTTGATTCCCATCTTAATAAGCATATCCCCAAGACCCATGATTCCAAGTCCAATCTGCCTCCATTTCTTGACGGCATCTCTCTGCTCTTGAAGCGGATGAAGCATTAGACCTTCCTTCAACACCTCATTTAAAGCTTCAACTGCAATCTGAATATCCTTCTCAAATTCTTTGATATTGAACTTTTTATACTCATCGACGTATTCTGCAAGGTTCATACTGCCGAGCAGACAGCTTCCCCCAGCAGGTAATGGTTGTTCTGAACAGGGATTAACCCCACACAATGTAAAATCCCCATATTCAGACAATAGACAGCCGTGCTTGATAGTGTCCCAAAACAGAATACCAGGCTCTCCATAATCATAATTAGCATCGCAAAGCTTTTGGAAAATCTTGGAAGCATCCACGGTCTTACTTATAGTTTCGCCAGTTTCATCACGATGAAAAGACAACTGATAGTCTGAACACTTGGTGTCTGTGACAGCCTGCATGAACTCATCGCTCATGCGAACGGATACGTTGGCTTTGGTCACTCTGTCCAAATCGGTTTTGAGCTGAATGAACTCCTCAACATCGGGGTGGTCGCAGGCGAGTGATAGCATCAACGCTCCCCTACGTCCCTGTTGTCCGATGAGACCAGTGACAATAGAATAGAGGTCAGTGAATGATACGGCACCAGTGGATTCACCAGCGGTATTGTTAACCTTCGCGCCTCTAGGAGCGAGTTTGGAAAGGTCGATTCCCACTCCACCGCCATAACTGAATGTGCGAGCCAGCTTTCCAGCGGTTTCAAAAATTGATTCGATAGAATCCTCTGGCGGAGAACAACAATAGCAATTATGGGTAAGAATGCCGTTCTTTAGAGTAAACGAATGCCTCTCATCCTCTACTACGCAATATACAGGTTCAAATTCATCGGAAGTTTCAACGGAATCAACAAGCCATGCATCTTTACGAGACCCGACTTTTTTAGACAGATACCTTTCCTTATGCTTAGAACGAATAAAGAAACTCTCATTCAAATACTTACAATTCAAAGTCAAGATATAAATCGTGGACACTTCATGAGTAAGATTACTCTCACGCACTTGCTCCCTTATCTCGTAGATAGGCATACCGAGTACACATAGTACATCTTGCACAAACTCCAAATCAGACTTTTTACTAGAACATATCACACAATTTCCATGAGTATCTATACTTCCATCTGAAGCAAAGTATCCACTGAGCCATCCATACAAATAAGAAGCGGTCTCATTCAGACTCGGTTTTCCCCAAAAAATCTTAGGTATTGAACAAACAGTTGCTACATCACCACTGATTCCAACGGTATCGGGCATGAAATATGGAAGAAGCTCCACCTTATCTCCACAAAAATTCATACGCCTATGCACACCAGTATGGTCTCCGTCACCATAGAATAACCCATGTGCTACTCCAAACGGAGAAGGTTTATATGCGCGATATGCTTTGGTATAATCCTCACGAAGAATCATACCATGCTCAAGCTCAGCAGTTGTATATTCTTTGAACGCTGAGTCCGAACTCTTTTTAGCATACCAGATATGATTAGAGGTTACTGAATAAGATGTATTACTTGTCAATTTTTTAACGTTGAGTTTACATATCCTCTGTTCTCCAAAACACCTTACCGTAGCTGGTCTCCACGCTCCAAATGAAAACACCTCAATATCTTTATCAACCACGTCCTTCATCTTAACGATTCCTTGGCGAGTTCTAATTTCAGTGTCTCCACTGAAACAATTGCTAAGAGTGTACTTCCTATCCTTCACGCCACGATTGGCGAGAATCCTTCCACCGAACAGGAACTTCTTTTTGAGAATGAGTTGCTTGACCTTATCATTCCCATTGCTGACCCTGTCGAGCCAAGCATCAAAACTCTCGTCCCCATTGCGGTATTTCTTATTCCATATCTCGATTCCGAGAGCATTATCTTTTCCAAGCCAATCCTCTACTTTCATGAGATATATGAAATAATAATTGGTATATAAATATTTTGGTTACAGATAAGAGGCAAGTTCAGCGTAAGTGGAATCTTCCATCTGTGCGTAAGTGTATATCTCAAAATCCATATACCTATTAGGCTTTGGTTTCAATGCTATGATGAAAGTCTGACCCACATTGACTATGGTCGGAGTTACCACTATATCTGCTGAACCAACCATTTTTATCAATCCACGTTTATAAGAAAATGCTTCTTACGAATAGCACCGCCAATCTCAAGTTCAATATATAAATCGAAAAAACCACGCTCAATTGCTTCATAAGTCATTGCGATATCATGAACATCAATTGACATGGTTCCCTCTGAAACCTTATTACCTTTGGAGTAAACCTCATATTTAGCAGAATCTATGACAAAATCTGGATAATTAGGATAGGTTGCACTGAATTTCAAAGGTCTTTTCTCACCAAGCAAGAATTTTATGCTAACGTCATTGGAATTACTGCAAGCCATGTTACACCTCACATTTGGTAACATTAAGTGTGAAACCGTCTGAAACAAAGTTGACAATAAGCTTATCACATACGAATCCTATCTCAACATCATCCAAAAGAATCACATTGAAATCCTCGTGAATGTATGTCAGATATACATCGTCGGAAACCCATTCTATCTTTACGCAACGACCATCATATACATAAAGCTTTGCAATCTTGTATCCGATATTTCCAGCTTCATCCTTTGCCCAAATCTCAGTTACATAGATTCCGTCCTCTGGCATACCTGGCTTGCACTGCCAGTGGTCATTGCCTATCGGCTCGAATATAACATCGTGTCCGTTGACACGCCCATATACACTTACTACTACCATAATTATAAAGAGGGGTTTCCCCCTCTGTTTGTTCAACTGTCTGTAATCTTGACAGTGATTGTGTATCCTCCACCAGCAGAAGCAGGGTTAGGCGTAACAACAATCTCTGAAATCTCAGGTGCAGTCGTGTTGATGGTTACAGTCCTGGTGACAACAGTTGTCTTTCCAGCCTTATCGGTAGCTGTAATCTCAATTGTGTTAACACCCTCGACACCAGTGATTGTCTTGGTGAACGAACCGCCAGATACATTAACAGCTCCCTGGTCAACACCATTGAGCTTGATTGTCACAGTGACAGGACTGGATGTAACATCATTGGTTGTACCAGACACAACGATGTCGGTCTGGTTGGTGATGAGGTTATCGGCAGGACTAGTAATATCCAGAGTAGGTGCGATGGTGTCCACGGTGAACGTAACAGTAGCCACATTGGACTTGTTTCCGTCATAGTCATAACAATAGACCTCTACGGTATGCTCTCCGTCGGTGAAGGCAGGGTCGGGGGTCAAAGTTCCATTATAGGTGGTTCCGCTTCCAGTCATTACGACGGGTTGCTCCGCTCCATCATCAATCTTAACCATAGCACTGTTCGGTTTGATTCCAGAACCCGAATCGGTAGCTGTGAATTTGATAGGAGTAGCAGAATTGGTAAGATAAGCACCAGCAGTAGGACCTGTGATAGTCACAACAGGAGCAGTCTTCTCAAGGACTTTCAGTTTACATTTATCCCCAAGTGTAGGAGTAAGTTCATTAACAGTAGTTACGTTACCAGCATCATCCCTGACCTCGAACTCCATAGGGTAGTAACCCTTACCCTGTGCCTCGGCTCCAATGCCAGGACCTTGACCAGAATTGTTACTACCCGATGACTGCGAAGGTGCAGTGACACTGGTCTTATAAGATTGGGATTCAGCATCCCAATTCAATGTATATTCTTGACCAGCAACGGTCACTTTCACGCTTGTTATAGCCATTCAATCACCTAGAATCTGGAACGATTATTCCACGGCATCTCGGATGGAACTGAGGTGCGGTTATTCCAGTGTAATAATCATCCCACTTAAAATATTTTCCGTCCATTCCTCTGCAAAACTCACAGACCCTGTTATCAAGTATCTCATTGATGAAATACCCATTGGACCTGTTCGTACTTGCCATACGCACAGCCTCATTGGACAAATGCTGTGCTTCGTCAGTTATCTGAGTCGAACCACGATATTTAATCTTGTTCAACTCCTGATAGATTGACTGCCATATCTTATTAGCGGATGAGCCTATTCCAATCTCCCTCATGATGATTCTTCTCACCTGAGTGATTGCCTTTTCCATATTGGAATTAAGTCTCTCCTGATAGGTCAATTCGTCGGCTGACCATGCCGTTCCCAAGAGTACGAGGAAGATTGCAGGAGTGAGATTGGATTCATCCTCGGAATCCTCTTCCCAATCCTCGTAGTCGAGAGTCCACAGATATGTGGTTGTGAAAATCTTATAGAGGATATCCTTAACATCCTCGAAACGCAACTCAATCTCCGTGGAAAGCTCCGACCTTAACTGGGACTCGAATCTATCCCAATACATCTGAGCAGTAACCATATCGGTTATCCCGTACTCTGTAAGCCAAGTGTAAAGAATCTGCTTGACGCGGTTGAGCATCTTTGTGTATCTGGATTTAATTGGACCATAGGCTTTGATAACCTGGTCCTCATTATCCAGAACTAATTGTCTGAAATCACTCCTTACTGCTTCCATCGGAGCCATTTCCAAGTCCCTCCATTCCGTCAATCATTGCCTTCGCTTCACGCTCAGCTTCCTCTTTCTTATACTCGTCCATAGCTTTGTTGATATCCTCAATCCAAGGCATATTCTTGTAGGCAACCTCCATCGGGATGTAGCTGAAAGCCTTTACGAACGAATCAATCTTGGCACTTTCATCTATGATTGCGTCACGAGAGAATTTAATGTCCATCGGAACATCGGTGAAATCACCAACGTTCTTATTCTTCAGATAAGCGTCTATGAACCACTTAACGTCCTCGAACGACGCAAGGAACTCCTGCTCCATCTCATTGGCATCCAGATTGATTGTGAAGTACAAAGCCTCAAGATTAATCTCATTGGGTCTTGAGGACATAAGCTCATCAGAAGGGTCGAAACACCTTGCACCGTTGAACAGCGCACGCTTGAGTTCTTTTAGGACAACCTCATAATTATTGGAATCGACCTCGATACGGAGTGCATCCACACCACCATTGACTCCATCCACAGAACTGACCTTCACCACACCAGTCGCAGCTAGGTTGCGTCTGAAATTCCCAACATCCTCTCCATCATAGTTCTGAATCACAAGCACTGTGGAGCGCATATCCTCCGAGAGATTATCCTGGAATATGCTCATCATGGAGTTGATTCCATCTTGCAGACTCTTGACACGACTTATCAGCGGTGTCTCCTGCGAATTGTAACGGAATGGAATGAGAGGAATCCTGTCCCAATTCATACCCACTTCTATTCTCTGAGAATACTCATTGACGTAGGATATGGTCATGTAGGATGCTTTGGGTCTGTCCTCTGGATTCAATCTTGCTCCATCCCAAATGTAATACTCCACACCATCCTTGGTGAAAATCTCGACTTTATCCTTGCTTTTGAAATCCTTTGCAGGGTCGAAAACAGTATATAAACGTACTGCATATTCCAACTCAGTGTGGTCGGCATCCTTCCAGAACGGCAATACCTCAGTCGCCGATATGGGTTTGAAAGTGATGTTATCATTATCCACCATAGGGTAGAGCCATCCAAACCCACAGTTGAATGTGTTTTTACCCAAAGATTTGATTGTGCGTCTGAACTTGGGGTTGAAAATCTTTGCAAGTTCTTTAGCGTATGCCACATTGGGCGTGTTTATTTTGAAAGGCTTTGAGAAGATATATGAAGCTTTCTGGTCAACACAGAATGAATACAGGTTGTTCACAACTCTGTTGTTGGGAACATTCTCCATAGGCACTTTCTTGTGTGTCTCAGGGTCTATCACAAACCTCTCCTTACCCAAGATATCCTGCATACCCAAATAGTAATTCTCCCCGATAATCTGCATTCTGCGTTTATCGGAAGCTAACCAATTCTGGATACAGTTAGATATATAAGTCAATTCCTCATTACTAAAAGACATTATCTCACCCGAAACTATATATCGCACGTCTGGCAGTACTTGTGACACCATAGCGCAGAGCATCAAGCAAGTGGTCGAACTCCTTATCTGGTTTATCAGTAGGACTGCCGAACCTGTCCTTTGCCCAATGATAGTTGGAAATCTCCATTATGAAATTCTTGCAATCTGGATGAACGTAAATCTTGAAATTCTGTAAATACTGGATACCGTACATGACGGAATCGTTACCCTTCATCGCACGTCTGACTCTGGTACAACCGCATTCTCTAAGCTCAGCTATCGACTGAGGAGCCGCACTATCACAGTATATTACCTCTTTCGCATAATTCTTATATGCAAGCTTCTGATAGAGCATCTTATTGGTCATACCAGTTCCGTAAATCTCGTCGAACACGAAGATTGTCTTTTCGGAATAATTGACCACGCAAGCCACAAACGCACTGGCTGAGGACGTGTAGCCAAAGTCCAGTCCGTAGACGAACTTGTAGTCCTTCTTACCGAGGAAGTCACGATAGTCGAATGCGAGTTGTTCCCAATTCTCATAGATTACTCCGTCTGCCACTCCCCATTCAGCCTCACCAGCGACACGGTAACGCGCTGGATTGTTCTTCTTCATGTTGAGGAACAACTTTTTATCGGCATCGTCAATCCACTCATTGATTTTCCACGTGGTTGTCTTTGCCAAAGTATCGGCATCTGGATTGTCGAAGAATCTCTTTTTACCCCACCATTTCTCATTCCAAGGGTTGAATGTGCAGATATGCTGTTTGATGATACCAGGAGGCGTGACACCTCTCATGGACTCGTCGATGGTGTTGAAGTCCTTTTCATCATCAATTTCGTAAAATTCCTCCCACCATATAGTAGAGAGGACACCCACATCAAATGAGAGAGAGGTGAGTTTGAGTGGTTCATCAAGCCCACGGAACAGGATTACGGTACCAGTCGGAAGGTATGTGATTTGGAGTGGGTTCTCACGGAACTTGAAATAATTTTGCAATTTGAGCCTGGCGATAGCCCATTTACAATCCGAGAAGCATGAATTACGAAGCGTGGTGGATGTTTTACGGATGCACAGTGCGTTCCCATACTGTTCGCTGACCATCTTAGATATCAGGAACAGAGCAGCTGTCTTTGACTTCTTAGAGGCACGAGAGCCTTTGATTACGATATACCTTCCTTTCCATTGGAAAACATCGTCATAGCCTTGTCCGACAGCGGCTTTAAGGGATACTGGCTCACTCACCAGAATCCACCTCGGATTCGTTCGACTTTATATCGAACACTATGATTGGCTTGTCCTCACCCTTGTCGCCA
>NFZC01014106.1_pt1 | contig 25714 bp, 45 predicted proteins | sample 1095391 | NCBI WGS metagenome assembly NFZC01 (sample SAMN03609890, study PRJNA323583) | gut metagenome | isolation source: feces | host: Rattus norvegicus | place: Denmark: Riget | collected 2013
TTGTAACTACTACTTCTGATTTTAAAGTAAATGATGGTGTAGTTACTGTTAAGGAACCAACTATTATTACTAAGAGACTTGGAATTGGAGTAGCTATCTGTAATCCTATTGATACTTTTGATGAAGAGAGAGGTATTAAGAGAGCTATTAAACTTGCAAAGAAGTTTACTAATGTGATATATTCTACAAAGTCTGGATATATTAATACTGAAATGGTACAAGCTCTTATTAAGCAAGAAGCTGAATACCTTAAAAAGAATCCAGAGCAGTATATTACTAATTATGCTAGAGATAAGGAGAAATATCTTAAGAAACAAGAAATGCACAAACTTATTGAAAGTATGAGTGACGATGAAAAGAAACTTGTTGAGAGTTATATGAAGAATCCTAATTATCTAGATAAAGTTAATAAGTATATTAACTATACTTCTAAGTGAAAAATATAATATTAGTTATATCTTTAATAGCTAATATAATACTTGGATATTTTCTTTATAGAAATTTAGATTCTGATATACCTATATTAAAAATAGATTTATCAGAATCTATAATAAATAAGAAAGATTCTGTTAATAAAGAAATAGATACAGTATTTATAGAACTAGAAACTATTAAGAAAGTTTATGAAAAGAATCATAATGTTATTCTTAATAATAATATTGGGGAAGACTATATCTTTTTCACAGAATATCTCCGAAAATATTCAGAAAGATTCGATAGTCTGGATAACATCAGAGCAATTAAAAAAGACTAATCTGATATTTCTAGAACATGAGTATTTATTTAAGAATAACTATTTATTAAATAAACAACTAGATAATTATAAGTTAGAAGTTAAGCTACTAGAAGAGTTAGATTCTGTTAGAATTAACGAAATGAGATCATTAATAAGTTCGCATAATCTACAATTGAATAATCTTAATAAAGAGATTAAAAAGAAAGATAATATTCTTTTAACTTGGAAGATATGTGGCATAACTATTAGTACTGGATTATTGATATGGTGCTTGTTAAGGTAAGTCCGCCTGATAGAGACAAATATGGAGTTAAATTAAAATTCCCAGAAAGAACTTGTAAGCAATGTAAAAAGTATCCGTGTTTTCCAGAGATTAATATGTGTGTCTGCAATTATGCGGCTTACGGATGTATTGATTACAATGACGGTTCTAGCAAAACTAGTAGCAAAAGAAGATGACTGCATGGGTTATATTACTTATGTATTTGAGTGTTTAGAAGAAGATATAATTAAAGAATCTAGGTATATTATGACAACTCGATGGCCCAACTGGGAACATAGAGATATAAACTTAGAAGAGGTTGGATATTTACAATTTATTGAGATAAAAGCCGGAATAGATAAATGGTTTGATGGAACTAATATGATACCTTATAAATATAATAATATCCAATTTATTAAGTTTGTACGTAAACCTAGAGTTCAAGATTATAAATATGTAATGTAAGATGAAACTATAAATAATTTTATATGAAGAATAATATTATATGAATTTGATGAAAGAGAAACTTACGGAAGCTATTGAAGCTAAGAATAATGACATTAAAACATTTGTATGGAAACTTGCTAGAAATTCTGAGGGTGTTCAAAATGAAATAAGACTTGTTGATGCTACTCCAGAACAACTTCAAACATTTTATGAGCATTGTATGTCTATGCTTTATAATAGTGATAAAGTAAATCCTGGTAGGTATAATCTTCTTAATCTTATCAAAGAACAGAGAATGAATTGTAATGTGGAATTGTTCCTCCGTAAGCTAGAACAGGGAGTATTATGTGGTGATAAGAAACCTTATCCAAGGTATTTGTATATCCAAGATATAAGAGCATATATGGATGCTCATAAAGCTGATTTTCCTTCTAATGAATTGAAGAATATTTCAATTTCAGCATGTACTGGAGGACTTCCAAGAGAGTTTGAAAGAATCTCTATTGACGCAGTATTAAATGGAGGACTAGATCAGCTCGGTTATCTTGATACTAAGCACATTACATTTAGTTTTATTCTAAATATGGGTGTATATCTTACTCCTGAAGAGATGAAGGACTTTGATGAAAGAGATAAGGATGGTAATTTGCGTAGTAAGCTTGAGGTAATTAAGGAAAGACTTAATATTAAGAATACTGTAAGACTTACTGTAAAACCTTCTGGGCTTAACTTCAATGAACTTCGTGCAATGGTTAATCTCAAACCAAAGAAGTATTCAGAACTTACTACTGATCAACTTACCGTTCTACGAAATAAAGTATTATTTAAATTAGAGGATGAAGTAGCTTATCATGCGCGTCAATGGGAAGACAGATTATCCCAGATTAAGAAAGTTGCAGAAGCTAGAGGAATTGAGCTTAAAGATTCTGAAGTTACCTGTTAACTATGAGAGCTATATAGCTCTCTTTTGTTCTTTTATTGAAAGAAGTATATGACTAGAGATGAAAGACAAGAAATATGTAGAGTTAAATGGATAAAAAATAAATGTAAGGGTTGCCTAATTCAACCTACTGGTACGGGAAAAACTACAACAGCTCTTAAATGCTTAAAATCTGTAATAGATAAGTATCCAAATATAAAATTCTTAGTTATAGTACCTACAGACAATCTAAAAACACAGTGGTATGAAAATATTGATAAATTTGGATTATCATTTAATGGAACTGTTATGGTAGTTAACTCTGCTATTAAAATGGATAGTTATTCTACAGATATACTTGTAATAGATGAGGCACATCGAGTTAATTCAACATGTTTTCGAGCAGTGTTTAATGTAATACATTATAACTATATACTTGGATTAACTGCAACATATGAAAGATTAGATAATCTTCATAAGGAAGTTATGGAAAAGTATTGTCCTGTAATTGATGAAATTACACTTATTGAAGCTCAAGTAAATGGTTGGATTTCTGATTTCAAAGAATATCAAGTACTACTTGAAGTAGATAATATTGATATTTATAAAGAATATAATAAAGAGTTTGTAGAACATTTCGAATTCTTTAACTTTGACTTCAATTTAGCTATGTCTATGGTAGGTGAAGATGGATTCAGAAATAGAGCTAAATATAGAGATTTAATCTGTAAAAGTAATTCTGAAGAGGATCGTAAAAAATGTTTTAATAACATTACTTATCATGCTACTAGATTTATGAAAGTAATTCAGGCTAGAAAAGCTTTTATAAACAATCATCCTAAGAAAATAGAAATTGCTAGAAGAATTATTGAAGCTAGACCTAATGCTAAGATAATTACTTTTTCTAATAATATAAAGATGGCAGAATCTATTGGTATGGGAGGTAGAGTATATTCTGGTAGAGATACTAAGAAAAAAGGAAGAATTACTCTTGAAGAGTTTCAATCTGGAGAATTTAATCTTATTCACTCGATAGCTAAACTAAATGAAGGTGCAGATTTAAAAGGATTATCAGTAGCTATAATGTTAGGTATTGATTCTTCTAAAATTAAAGCTGTTCAGAAACGTGGTTAAAAATACTAAAACATACAAAGGATTCAAATGGAAATATGGGCCACGTAACCCATCTAATTCTGAGAACGAACTTACTAAGTCAACTCAGAGCTAATAAAAATGTGAAACGACTATCGAAAACACATCTAACGATGGAAGTGAGTAGAGTACATTACAAGCTGATGGTAATGGAAACGGTGGGAATTATTTATTAATTAAGACATAGTCTGATCTACATAGTAATATGTAGCAGTTCATAAGAGAACGTGTATAGTGTTGCGAGCTATATAGAACATAATGCGGGTTATACGCAAAGAAGGAGATAAACAGGCTGAGATATTTAACTTGATTATCGATCAAACAATTGAAACGAAGTGGTATCAGAACTCTCATGCTGATTCTTCTTACATTACAATAGATGAAGAAGGATTAAATGACGTACTTGTAGGTAAAGACCCAAAACTCTATACTAAGAAAATTAAAGACTATCAATTCCGGTTTTAAATATGACAGTAGAAAGAATGTTAGAACTTCTATTAATGGAACAACTATATATAACAGTTCCAGAAGTAGTTAATTTTAATAAATTTGATAGCAGGTATCAAGAATTAAAAGATGAATTTTTAGAACCTTATAAAAAATGAGTAAATTAACAGATATTAATGATGTATATATAGAATATTTAGTATTAGATAAAATTACTGCTAAATATTCAGAAAGTTATAATCCTTTTCCTAAGATATTGTTACCGATAAAAGAGAGGATGAAGGAATTAGAAAGAGATATAATAGGATTTTATGTAAATGACACCGCCTCGAAAGAGGATTAACCTTTTGCAGTTTATGATTAATTAATAATTATAAATTGCTTGAAAAATTTAACATTAACATTAGAAGATGAAATATCTATTTGTAATAAGTATAATCTAAATCCAACTGAGTTAATGTTTATAAGAACTCTTCTTATTTTACAAGAAGATGGATATGAACAACTATTCCAAAATTATATTGAATCTCTACATAATTCTGGAATTAAACTTAGAGAGATTTTGTTATGCTTACAAGAAAAAGGTATGATTCTGAAAAGTTTCAAAATTTTGAGTGAAGGGACAGCATTTGACCCTTATTCTATACCTATTAATAAGATATTCTTAAAGAATTTATATCGATGTGCATTTGAACTAGGAAAAGAACTATATAATACCTATCCACAGTTTGGAAATATTAATGGGAATGTAGTTCCACTTAGATCTATTGCACGTAAGTTTGATTCTTTAGAAGATGCTTATTTTAGATATGGTAAAGAGATTAAATGGAATCCTGAAACTCATAAACAGATAATAGATTTAGTTCAATGGAGTAAAGAGAATAATATACTCAATTGTAGTCTTTGTAATTTCATTATAAACAGAGGTTGGATTGATCTACAAGCTTTAAAAGATGGAGATATTGCTAATATAGACTATAATTCTATAAAACTTCTATGAAAGATGATATTGATGATCTTTTTGAAGAAATAGATAAAGGTAGAGAAGGGAATGCTTGGGGATATTCTTTAGGATTACCTAAGCTAGAAGATATAATAGATGGTAATACTCAGTCTACTTATACTACTGTATTTGCAAATAGTGGTACAGGAAAGACATCTCTGGTACTTTATTCCTATATTTATAATTCTATAGTAGAACATCTAGAAGATAATAATTATTTATGTATAATGTTTGCTTTAGAAATGAAAGCAAAATTTATTTATGCTAAATTATTATGTACTTATTTATATAATACTTATGGAATAAGAGTATCTTTTAAGAAACTATTATCAAGAAAAAGAAAGTATAGATTACCAGATGACATATATGAGAAGGTAATAGAATCAAAATCATGGTTGAAAAAAGTTAAAAAAATCTTTCATATATATGATAAAGCATTAAATGCTGATAAAGCATATGCTATTATTATGAAAGAAATGGAGAAGATAGGAACTTTTGAAGAGTATGAATCTAGAAAAAGATATATTCCTAATAATCCTAATAAAATTATTAATGTAATAATTGATCATGGTGGACTTCTCTTGCCAACTAAAGGTAGAACTAAGAAACAAGAAATTGACTTGTATTCTCAGTATGCACTTACCTTTAGAAATATGTGTGGAATAAGTCCTATTACTATTATGCAATCTAATAGAGAACAAACATCAATGGATCGTAGAAAAGCAGGGTATTTCTTGCCTCAAATGAGCGATATAAAAGAAACTAATGCTGTATATGAAGATTCAGATATAGTTCTTGCTATATATGATCCAACTACAGATAAATTAAAAACTCATAATGGATATGATATAACACAATTAAATCAATCTTTTAGATCTATTGTGTGTATTAAATCTAGATATGGTGAAAATAATGTAGAAGATGCTTGTATCTATTATGGAGACATAAACGTATGGAGAGAATTACCTAAATCTACTGAAATCTATGATTATGAGAAACTTAAAGATCCAAATTGGAAGCAAGAAGATAATGTAAAGATAGAAGAAGATATACAAGTAAATCAAAAATCTAAATTTATATTATAAATGAGTAATCTTATTGGATATTGTGGGCTCTCAAACTCAGGAAAAAGTACTTCTCTTAAATATCTAGTTCCAGAAGAGACTTTTATTATATCTTGTACTAATAAACAGCTTCAAATTCCTGGTTTTAGAACTAAATATAAAAAAGTTTCTATAGTAGATAATAAACTTGTTGGAAATTGGCTTATAAGTAACGATTACGCTAAAATCCAGAAAATGCTTAAAGTTGTATCTAATACTAGACCTGATATAAAGGTTTTAGTAATAGATGATGCCAATTATCTACTTAGTAATGCTACATTTAGGGACGCACTTATAAAAGGGTATGAGAAGTTCACAATACAAGCAAAGAACTATTATGATTTGATCGAAGAGTCTCTTAATCTTAGGGATGATCTTACTGTCATATTTATTTCTCATATAGAGAATTATGGAACTGATATGGACCCACAATGGAGACTCTATACTACTGGAAAGATGTTAACTAATGCAATTAATCTTGATGGTTTGTTTAGTTATCTACTTTATACAGAGAGATATAAAGAAGATGGTGATGATGAGGTTAAATATAGAGTAAAGACAAGAACTGATGGTAATGATACTTGTAGAAGTGTTGCTGGATGTTTTGAGAATAAATATATTGAACCTAATATGAAGGCTATTATTGATCATATTAACGAATTTGAATTAGGAGAACAATGATATTTGAACAAACAATAAAGGTATCTTTAGAATATTCGTTGAAAATAGACAGCGAGACAGGGGAAATCTTAGAAACTAAACTTCTTAATAAGAAAGAAGAGAAGCTTCCAAATAAGACTTCTTCTGTAAAAACTAAGGTAGATAATGGAGAAACTCCTAAGGCTATTCTAGAAAATAATAAGCTGTGTCTAAATGATGCGGCTGTTTCTCTTATGGGAGTATCTCCTGAAGATAAGATAGATGTAAAGTATGATAAAGATGTTCCTATTATTGGAATAGATGAACATAAAGGTAATAAGCTTACTAAATCTAATACTATTTCGTTTAGAGGTCGTAAGAATGAAGAGCTTGCTAAATATGGTTCATCTTTTATTGTAAAGGAACATCCAAATAAAGAAGGGCTATTTATACTTGAATCAGAAGACGGAGGAACAGTAGAAGATGTTCCTTCTGGAGATGAAAATGTAAGTATTCCTGAAGATTTTAATTTAGATATTGAAGATTTAATTGAAGATGATAAAGATGTAAAAGAAATTGATTCAAATTTTTTCAAACTTTAATTAATTATGGCGTCATTTAATTTTAATTCGATTGCAAACGTTAAACCAGCTAGTACAATAACTTATCTTAAACCGTACACTATTAATGAGAATGTAACTATTAAGAGCACAGAAATTAAGGAAGGTACTACTTCTGATGGTAATACATGGAAGAGTTTCATTATTACATTTGGTAATGATCAAGGTATTTATAAGGACAGCACTTTCTTCTTGGATGTAAATGATCCAAAGGCTAATGAAAGAGGTACTTCTGATATGCCAAATGGTGGAAAGAGGGAACTTCCTAGTAGTTGGGAGAGAACTTATTATAAGTTGGCAGCAATAGGTTATGCTTTTGCTTCTGATTATATTGATAAGTTTAATTCAGCTACTGGCAAGTGTAAGACATTTGATGATTTTATCAAGCTTTATAAGTCTATGATCGATAAGGTCATTGATAAGAATCCTACTAGTATGAAGCTTGTAGGAAGAAATAGTAAGGGAACTGTTTATGCATCTCTTCCTAATTGTGTTGGTATTGCTCAAGCTACTACTGAGGATAGAGCAGCTAGTAATGGTGTAAATATAGGTGATTGGTATACTTGGATGGTAACTCCATTTGGTAATAATCTTACATTTAGCTCTTATGAAGAATCTCAGAAGAATGAGCTTGCAAAAGCCAAACCTACTCCTATGAATAATAATGCTGGAAGTGAAGCAGAATTGAGTATCGATACTAACACTAGTAGCGAGAACGGACTTGATTTTGAATCTCTTCTGTAATCATATAAGAAGTACCTATATTAAGTTATAGGTATTTCTGTTTTGGTTTATACGAAAAATTATTTAAATTTGTACTTCTTAATACTTAGAATTATAAATATGAATTTTTCGTTTGCTCAAACCAAAATTACAAAAGAATTAATCTTATCTAAGTTCTCCGAAGAGCAAATTATGGAATATTATCTGAAGATTAGAGTTAAAAAAGGACTTTTTAGGAGTCCTATTCGAGAAGATAAGTGCCCTACTTGTTCTTATTTCCGTAATAATAAAGGAACTCTTTTCTTTAAAGACTTTGCAACTGGGCAATGTTTAGATTGTTTTAATGTTGTTATGACTATCTTTAAATGTGATTATCATGCAGCACTTAGGATAATAGCTAATGACTTTGGAATAGTAAAGAATAAAGCTCTGAAGAAGAACTCGGGTAAGATTAATAAAAATACTATTAAGATTGAAGATAAAGAAACTTCTAAAATACAAGTAGAGATACAAGACTTCACAGATTTAGAATTAAAATGGTGGTCCAAGTTTGGAATAACACCAGAAATACTAAAAAAGTATAATGTTTATTCTTGTAAACATGTATTCTTAAATGACAACCTAGTTGCTAAATCACAACAGAATTGTCCTATTTTTGGATATTATGGCGGAACAATTAAGAAAGATAAAGAAAAGCTTGAATTATGGAGATGTTATTTTCCTAAACGTACAAGCTATCGCTTCTTGACTAATTGGCCAGCTAAAAAGATACAAGGATACAATCAATTACCTAAGAAAGGTAAGTTACTTGTAATAACTAAATCTATGAAAGATTGTATGTGTTTGTATTCATGTGGAATAAGTGCTTGTGCTCCAAACTCAGAGAATTTATTTATCTCTGATACAGTATTAGAAGATATTAAAAAGAGATTTGATAATATTGTAGTTTTCTATGATCGAGATAGGGCAGGGCTCTATAACATGGCGAAGATACGTAGAGAACATCCAGAATTAGTATATGTAGCTATTCCAAAGAAGTATGAGAGTAAAGATATATCAGATTTTTATAGAGATTATGGAAGAAAAGAAACTTTAAATTTAATTAAACAATTCGTTTTATGGCTAAAAAGTCTTAGGAATTAAATACTGCTGTTAAAGCTATATTTAAGAATGGTACCACTAAAGAATTTGATTCTATAGAAGAAGCAAGCTCTGAAACAGGAATTAGTATCGCAGCAATTAAGATAAGATGCAATAAACCTGGTACTGGTGGTAAAGATAAAACTCAATTCGTATGGTTAGATGACCATACTGCTAGACATTATCGTGCAAAGAAGTCTAAAAATCGTGGAAAAGACTTAGAATATGAAATAGTAGAGAAGCTAAAGAGTGTAGGATATTCTGGTGTTTGTAGATCTGCAGGCGAATCGAAGAAATTAGACAATTCTAAGGTCGATATTGCAGATACTTTAGGAGAATTAGAGGTTGCAATACAAGCAAAGAATTATCAGAACTTTCCGAACTATTTTGATATAAAAAGTGAATGTCCAGATCCTAGAGATTTTGTACTAATATGGAAGAAGTCTCCAAAAGGAGATGAAGCTAGTAGTAAAGGTACAGTAGCAGTATTAGATGTTGAGTTTTTCTATAAATTATTAGAGTGTTATCATAAGAACAAATGAATAGGTATTTAATTCCTTATTGTAAAATTGAAGATTCCAAGGTAGGAAATCATATTATAGCTGCTAGATCACTTAATGAGTGTAAAGAAAAGCTAATGCAAATGTATGAAAACTACTCAGATTCTGATAATTGGAATCAATTCATAAAAGAATTGGACGATCAAGATATATTGATCGGTGAAATAAAAGATATTGAGCTAATTTAAGAATGAACTTAAAATTCTTGTAGGATCTAGACGGATATTATTTGGTAATAGTTTTTCTGAAGTATTTATGATATATACTAAAGAAGGAATTCAAGATTTTAAGGATATTGTTTCTACTCTTATAGGAGAACCTTTTGATGATGTATTTATATTACATATAGATCTTCCAGATAAAGATAGTCAGACATACGAACAATATTTAGAAGAAAAAGAAACTTATGAATCTTTTGGAGATTAGTGTTGGAATAATGAGTCTGATGAAGATTATCCTTATATAAAAGGATTTTGGGTAGAAGCAATCGACCCACAAGATAATGGAAAAGCTAAAATGATTATAGAATTTATCATTTATTTGAAATAGAAAAGAGATGTTGTTAATGAATGATTTAAGTTTCATAGTAGTAGTTACTTTTGGATATGGTATTGGTACTAATAAAAGTATTGATTCAGCATTAATTAAAGAATTAAAAAATAATAATTGTTTTATTGATAAAGTACCTAAAAAGTTTATTGTAAGGTTAAAAGACAGTGATAATGGCTGTATTGAACATAAATATGTTATGCATATAAACTTACAAGGATTAAGAATATTACTTTGGAATTATATTTATCCAGAAGAAATTATACATACAGAAGGTAGTCTATCACTAGAATATGGGTTATGCGATGCTATTGCTTTTAACTCGTGCTTTTTACAAACTTATAAAGATATAGATAATACTATTGTTCTTCGTAAACTTGCTAAGTATTTAGGAGAAGATACTGATTGTATTTATTATACTTTATGTCAAAAAGGATGCCCTTATAAGATAGCGTTAGCTAATGCAAACACTGGTTATTGTAACTTTAGTGCTTATATTACTCCTGTTAAAAAGACAGAAAATGAATATATTATCAATGAAGAAGTTTGGAATTTCTTTGAATCTTTAATGAAATTATCACATACTGATTGGGAAAACGAATTTAATAATTATTTTTATGAATAAAGATAACAAATTTAAAAATTGAGAATAAAAAGAAGATATATTCCTGAATGCAATTACAATATTATCTGACAGTATTGCTTATACATACTATGATGAAATTTAGTAAAGGAACAAATTGATAGTATTCTTCATAATGAAATGAAAATAGTAGTTAGAAATTTTGATAAACTTATAAATGAATAAATACGTAGAATTAGATAAAAAAGATATACTTATGAGAGAAATAACTAATGTAGAAGCACTATGAACTTAAAAATAAGTCTTGATTTAGATAATACAATATTTGATTGGGATAATCACTATATTAATAAGTTTGGAAAACCAAAAGACGATAAAGAAATAACTAAAAATGTTATGACCGTTCTTAGAAAAGATTCGGAATTTTGGTTATCACAGCCTGTTATACATTATCCTAATTTCTCTCCGCATATTTATTGCACCGCTAGAAGTATCTCTAAAAGATTAATTAAAAAGCAGCTACAATTAAATAATATGCCAAAAGCTCCTATATATCAACTATATACACATTGTGTAAGTAAAGTACCTAAGATTAGGATGGGAGGATGTGATCTACATATAGATGATTCTCTTAGTGTCTTTATAGACTGTAATCTTAATGGTATTCCTTGTTTGCTAATGGATAATCCTTCTAATAGGTCTTGGGGACCTATTGGGAGGATTTATAGTTTAGATAAGGATGAAGTTGAAGAAACTTATTATTTATTTACAAAAACAGCATTTCCATATTTTAAAGAATTATTATGAAGAGAGACAATTAATAGAATTTGAACCGTCATGAAAGAAATAGTAATACCAATTAAACAAGAAAATAAAATAGACCTTTCTGAGATAAATAAAGAGTCTAATGGAATTATTATTTGTTATAATAATGCTAAAAATGCAGTAGGTTATATTCAACATAATGATGATTGTTGGGAATTTGATAACCGTATATGCTATGCTATAGGAAATCATGAATATAAAAAACAATTAAATGATTTAATTAAATTATTAATAGATAAGAATATCGCTTCTTCATTTCAATTTATAGAATTTGAACCATGATAAAAGAAATAGTATTCACACAATTAAGAACAGATCAAATACATGTAAATGAAATAGATCGAGCTACTAGAGGTATTATTCTATGTCTTGATTCTAATAATTATATATGTGGCTATATTAGATATAATATTGATACAGGTAATTTTGAATTTTGTGATGATATTATAAATATTTCTACTGAATATTGTGATAAAGATTTAGAAACTTTAATAGATAAACTCAAAGAATTAGGAATGAAGTGTTTTAAATTTCTAGAATTTAATGGTGAATATTAAAATAACTCCATTGTTAGATACTCTTAAGCTTGAAAAAATATCCGACAAAGAATATTTCAGTGAAAAGTATAATGCATGTATAAGTAATTCTAGATTATCTTTAATAAATCCTAATCAAGATAATGATCCTAAAGCGTTTTTTGAAGGATTAAGTAAACATTCTAAGTATAGTGATGCACTGATATTTGGTAAAATTATAAAAAATTTTCTATTAAGTATAGTTATATAAGTATAGTTTAAGTATAGTTTTGTTAATTAAATAATTTTTAATAAATTTACAAATTAAAATTAAAATATTATGAAAGGATATATTTATAAAATTGTTAATAAAATTAATAGTAAAGTCTATATAGGATAGACTAGACAGAAAATAAAATCTAGATTTTCTCAACATAAAAGGAGTAGTTTAAATCCAAAATTTCCTATACATTTAGCTATAGCTAAATATAGAATAGAATCTTTTGAATTTTCTGTAGTAGAAGAAATTGAATTGGAAGATAAAAAAGAATTAATAGATACTTTAAACAATCTAGAAATAAAGTATATAAAAGAATACAATTCTTTATGTCCTAATGGCTATAATGTGCAGAAAGGTGGAAATTGTACAGAATATATTATACATAAGTGTGATGTTTTTGAAACTAATCCCATATATAATAATGAAGTAATTATATATAAAAATAAAGAATATGATATATTTACCTTATCTAAAGAACTTAATGTAGGAGTAAATGATATAGCATATGATTTAGTTTTAGGAGAAAATTTTAATAAATATCATTTTGTTAATTATGACAATTTACCTTTTTATGGTCAAAGTTATCCAGAAAATGCTACTATAAAAGATATAATAGATAAAAAAGCTATTCCTTATGTTAGTTTACCAACTTAATAGTAAAAATACTTATATATTATAATTGCCGTCTTAACAAGTAATTGTTATTATTATAACACCTGAATATCTTCGGAAGCTAAGTTTAGAAATAAATATGCTAACTTGAAGAGGCATAGGCTATACTATAAGTATAGATTCAGCCCGAGAGACTAGATGCAGGTGCATCCTAATTAATTAGGATGAAGACATAGTCCAGACCACAAACAATTTATTGGTAGTGAAAACTATAGTGGTATGAGTGCAGTGCATGAATTAATACTTCAGCCAGAATCCTTTATATTAGCAGATAGTGTTAATAGACCTACTGCTAAGATGGGATTCATGGCTGATTTTCTTTATAAATATTACCTTAATAATAAGATTTCTGATGAATTGGTTGTCTCTGCATCTAATGAAATCAATTATTATAAAGGTAAAATGAATACAGAAAAAATAGAAAATGTAAAAAATTCTTGTCTTGATTATTGGACTTCTAGAAGAGATTTTGAGAGTACTTATTCTGGAGATAAGGAAATTATCTACTTAGATCAGAAAATGCGTGAGCGTGTCCGAGAATGCGTGAGAGCACTAAATTCTAATAAATCAATTCAGAATTTACTCCATCCAAAAGGACTAATACAAGATCCAATTTCCGAAAATGAGCAAGCTATATTATTAGATGTGCAAGTAGAAATAGAAAATTCTGAACCTTTTGTATTGAGAATAAAGTCTAAACTTGATAATTATACAATAGATCTTGAATCTAACTCAATTTGTGTGAATGATATCAAGACGTTGGGAAAGATTTTAAGTGAATTTCAAGGTAATTTTGATAAATTTAGATATTGTAGAGAGTTAAGTCTCTACAGTTGGCTTTTAAGTCTATGTGCTAAGAAGTTTTATAATATGGATAATCCTACTATTACATCTAATTGTTTAGTAGTATCTACTATTCCTCAATATTATACTAAAATCTATCAAGTTACTAAAAAAGATTTTACAGAAGGATGGAAAGAGTTTGTTTATTTACTTAAACTAGTAGCTTATTATTACAATAAAGGATATAGGTTTAGTTAATTATGAAATATGATGAACTAAAACAGATATTAGAGGATAATCTTCCTTTTTCATTTCTAAATGTTGATTTTAGTAGTAAGTTAGCTTTAATAAGTTTGATTTGTTACTTGTATTCTAAATTAAAACCTAAAGTTCCAGATATGACCTACTATAGCTTAGTCTATAAATTAGGGGAAAATAAAATTCCCGAAGAACAAATAAAAGGTCTTAGTATCTTATGTGAACTTTTTGCTTATAATTGTAAGGATTTTGTAACATTTGGTATAGAAGATAAGAAGATTCCAGCTAAAATTAAAGAGATTATGTCAGAATGGTTGCCATTCTAAATTGTAATATAGTTAACAAAATTTAACATAAATAAGTATATAAAACTTTTTGTGTATAAAAAATAAAGACTATATTTGCAGTACAAAAAGAGAGAGAAGATAAAAATTTAGAGTTTAAGATATTTTTACAAAATATTATTTTGATAATTCAATAGAAGATAGTATATTTGTAATGTAGTATGAAAGATGTTAATATGAATTAATGATTTTATTTTTAAACTTTTTTAAATTTTTATTGAATTATGACACAATTTTTGAATTTTGAGGTAATGGAAGTGAACGGAGCAACAAAAGAGGAAGCATTGGCAAAGGCTCCATTTAGTATTATGGGTGATGCAACACAAGCATTTAAGAACTGGAAAGCTAAGCAAGTAAGCGGTGTAACAGAAGCTGATAAGAAGCAGTTTATGCTTGATTACTTGACAAAGAAGTCTAAGAACTGTGCAGGTGTTGGTTTTGCTATTACTCTTGAGTCTGCTGTAAAGGATACTCGTATGCGTCCTTATACAATGGTTAAGCATAAGAATGAGGATGGTGCTCGTAAGTTCGCTACTGTACTTGTTGCTTATGATAAGGCTACTGGAACTCCAGTTGCTGAGACCCCGGTTAAGCATGTTCAGGCTAAGGATAAGGATGGTAATCTTTTGAAGAATGAGGATGGTACACCTAAGATGGTTTGGAAGCCTGGAACTAAGTCAACTGCTGAGGATCTTGTTAAGACACTCTATACTGATAAGGATTACAAAGGAAATATTATCTGTAAGTATGAGAAGAAAGTTGTTGAGGGTGATCCTGTTGCTTTTGAAGTAAATTATACTCCTTCAACTAATTGCAAGGTAGGTAGTTATCTTGTTTTCGGAATTAGATAATCTAAACATTAATTTTTTTATATTTAATTAAATTAATTTTTATATTAATGGGCATTCGTAGTGATACGAGTGTCCATTTTTAGTTTATATAGATATATTAATTTTAAAATCAGAAATGATAACATAACATTGAATAAATCAATTAAAAATAATGAGTAAAAAATCTTCTACTGGTAAGTATATTATTGATATTATAAGAAATGAAGAAAATAAGATAACAAGCTATAAAGTAACATATTTTAGAAGAGATAAAGTACCTTTTGTAACAGAATTAACTAGAGAGAATGTAGAAACAATCTTTGGTTTATATACTTACTATGGTGGAAATATAACAGCTAGAAACGTAGCTAATGAGTTTCCTAAATTTACATTACCAGAAATAAAATATATTCTAAGAGCATTTCAAGTTACTAAAGATTCTATGTGGGCACCACCTCATCTTGTAGAGGAACTTACTATAGAAGAACTTAGTCAATATAGAATGAATCTTAAAGAAAGAGCAGCGTTTAAATATGCAGATGCTCAACAAGAAAAAGACTTTAAGAATACTCTAAATAAAATGGCTTCTAAGATTCTTAAATTAGAGGATAGAAATGCTTTTATTGAAAATCTTATTAAAGAAGGTGTTACTTATAAAGAAAGAAATGTAACAGAAGTAGTATCTCATGGTACTACTGGAGTCTTATTTATCTCCGATCTTCATGTTGGAGCTTATAATACGCCAAATGGTTATCTTACTCTTCCAGAATATTCGGAAGAAGAAATTAATAGAAGATTAGATGAAATTATAGATAATATAGCTCATAAAAGATGGGATATGTTATATGTAGTTAATTTAGGAGATAGTCTTGATAGTTATAAGAAGACTACTGCTAAAGGAACTCCTCTTCCAAGTATTACTACTGATAAAGAGAATGTAATGATGTATCTCCGAGTAATGGGTAGATTCTTTGATCAATTAAATAAGATATTTAAAGTTAGCTATGTTTGTACTGGAGATAGCAATCACGACGGAAGTTATGGTTGGGTAGCTAATATTGCTCTTATTCCTATGCTTAATAATATGGATATAGAGACATATGTATCTAATGATCCAATTGATGTATTAAATATTGGAGACTATTCAATAGTTTATCTACATGGTCATGATAGCTCTACTCAATATAAGGGATTTCCACTTCACTTAGATGATAAAACTAAGAATTGGTTTAATAACTATTTCTTACAAGCAGATAAGCAGTTCTGTAAAAATAGAATAGTTGTAAAAGGAGATTTACATCAATTCTCTATAGATTGTTGTAATACTTTTGATTATATAAATGCTCCATCTGTATATGGTTCTAGTGCTTGGATTACTAGTAACTTTGGTAAAGGTAAGAATGGAGCAATGTATATTGAAATACAAGATAATAATTATACAACTAGTGTAATTTGGAACAGATAATTTATACAAATAGTATGATAGTAAAATTTAGATCTAATAGTAAGTTATTAGAAAAGATTAAAGCTAAATTATGGTTAATTAATTATAAAAACAATGAAAAATAAAAAGGATTATGCTTTTGGAACATATGTTCCTACAAAGAATTCAAAACCTGTAACTTATAAAGGTAAGGAGTATCTTTCTAAAATGCAGTGTATGGTACTTAATGATATTACTCGTAAAGAGCTTGATGATTATCTAAAAGGAAAGACAAAAGGAGAAAAAGTAGTTGCAGATATTGAAGCTATTAATATTAAAGATCTTTAATAAGTGGAGATAACTATTGAAGATTTGATGAAGGGAAAAGCCACAGTAATTAAAAATAAGAATTATTTTAGTACTGAAGCTTATGTAGAACCTTTCTTTGAAAGGATGTCTAAGTTTACAAGTGATTTTAGAGCACAAGTAAAACTTCCAGATCAAATGAGTATTACTAAAGATGGTAGTATGGATTTAACAGATACTGTATTTAATAGGGTAAATATTGAAGCTATACTTCCAGAAGAATATGCTTTCGAAGGACATAAGAAAGTTGTAGGCTTTGTATATGCACTTGATACTCGTAAACCTATTGTAAAGGAATATATTGGAGGGCTTAGAAGTGCCTGTCTCAATCTTTGTGTCTTTAATCCAGAGGCTTTATCTGTACAAGAGCTTGAACCAGAGACTGCTATTAACTATAACTTCTGTAATACTTGTATGTCTATGGTAGATAATATAGAATCTACTCTTAAGAGATTGTCTTCTATAGAGATTACTAAAACAGAATGTTATGAGAAACTTGGTAGATGGATAGATAACTGTTTTGATAATAAAAAGAATAGCTTTATATCTACAGCTGGTAAAGTAAAACTTGCTACTTCTCTTCCAGTAGATGCTTATAAAAATCTATTTTATAATGAAAAATCTGAGTATTATTCTGAAAATGGAATAGTTACTGGATTTGATGTATATAATAGTTTTACAGATCTTATATGTAACGGAAGTAAACCAGATATTGTTAATAGATTCGAGAAAACTTATTTAATTAGTCAAATTTTGGATATTTAATTTATGACGGCACAAGAATGGTTAGGAAATAATCAATTATCTTTGGATATTTGGAACAATAAATATCGTTTTAATAATGAGAGCTTCGAGGAGTGGTTAGATAGAGTAAGTGGTAATAATTCCGAGATTAAAAGATTGATTAGAGAAAAGAAGTTCTTGTTTGGTGGTCGTATCCTTGCTAATAGAGGTCTAAATAAACTAGGAAGGAAAATCACTCTTAGTAACTGTTATGTTATACCTGTACCAGAGGATAATATAGAATCTATATTTGATTGTGCTGCTAAATTAGCTAGAACATATAGTTATGGGGGAGGCTGTGGCGTAGATGTTAGTAAACTTAGACCTAAGGATGCTAAAGTAAACAATGCAGCTAATACAACTTCAGGAACTACAAGTTTTATGGATTTCTTTAGTTATGTTACCGGATTAATTGGACAATCTGGACGTCGTGGTGCTCTCTTACTTAGTATAGATTGTACTCATCCTGATCTAGAAGAATTTATTAATCTTAAATCCGATCTAAATATTTGTACAAAGGCTAATATTTCTGTACGCGTTTCCAATAAATTTATGAAAGCTGTTGAAAATGATACAGATTGGAAGCTTTTTTATACTTCAGAACACGAAACTATTGAAAAAACAGTAAAAGCTAGAGATATATTTAAATTGCTTGCTAAGCGTAACTGGGAAATGGCCGAACCTAAATATTACTGGGCATTATATTTGTGAATTTATAATGAATAACTTTTAATTGCTGGAAACCTAAGTCGAAAGATATGGTAATCAGCAGGGAAATATTAATTTAATTTTATGTGGAAAACAATTGAAGGATATGAAGGGCTTTATCAAATAAATGAGGATGGCGAGATACTAAATGTAAAAACTGGCAAGATAAGAAAACAGAGAATTAAGAAAAATGGTTATATAGATATAGATCTTTATGATAAAAATCATAATATTAAGTGGCATAGAATTCATCGTTTAGTAGCTCAAACATTTATACCAAATCCAAATAATCTTCCTATTGTTATGCACATAGATAATGATAAATCTAATAATAATGTTAATAATTTGAAATGGGGATCTATTTCAGAAAATACTAAACAAGCTTTTAATGATGGATTAGAAGATACAGCCAAAGACTATTTAGTTTATTCTGAAACAGAATCCTATACTTTTCATGGATATAAAGAAATTATGGAAGCTACTGGATATAAAAGTCCACAATCGATTTGTACAGCTTTAAATATTGGATATATCCGTAGAAAAGGAAAATTTCAAAATTTTAAAATTAAAAAATTAAATTAATAAACCTTCAACGACCATCCTTTAGTCACGGCGTTAAAATATGACAATAGGAGTAGGGTCTCAAGCTAATGGAGATGGGTGAAAACCCCTTAAATCGAAATAGAGTTATAGTATTAAATACTATAAGATATGGTCTGATCTATATGGAAACATATAGCGTAAAATTGGTAAAGTGTTGCGAACTTTATAAACAAAATGGGTATTCTTTATTGGGATCGTATGAAAAATTATAATATGCTTAATACGGATCCTAACTTTAGTTATGCAGGATGTAATCCATGCTGTGAAGAACCTTTGCCAGCAGGCGGGAGCTGTCTATTAGGTAGTATAAACCTATCTGAGTTTGTAAAAAAGCCTTTTACTAGTAACTGTTATATAGATTTTGATGATTTAGAGAAAACTACAGCTCTTACAGTACAAGGTCTTAATCAAGTTCTTCTAGAAGGAATGGATTTACATCCACTTGAAGTTCAAAGAAAATCCGTATATGATTGGAGACAAATTGGTTTAGGTACTCTAGGACTTGGAGATATGCTTATCAAAATGGGTATAACTTATGGAAGTCGAAGAAGTATTGATATTATTAATTCTGTATTCAAGCTTATTGCTGTTACAGCAGTAGAGACTTCACTTCAACTTGCTAAGCTTGAAGGATGCTATCCTATGTGTAATAAGGAAGCTTTAGTAAAATCAGAATTTATTAAAGCTCTTAATCTTCCTGAAGCAGTACTTAATGATATTAGGAAATTTGGACTTTTTAATAGTCAGCTATTAACCTGTGCGCCTACTGGAAGTATTGGCACCATGATTCAGACTTCAACTGGGGTGGAACCTAACTTTGCATTCTCTTTTACTCGTAGAACAGTTTCTTTGAATAAAGAAGAGACTTATTATACAGTTGACGCTGATATAGTAAGACAATATAAAGATATATGGGGAGAAAAAGATACTCTGCCAGATTACTTTATATCTTCTCAACAAATTAACCCACTTGACAGACTTCAAGTACAAGCAGCTTTACAAACTTGGATAGATGCTTCTATTAGTAGCACTATTAATCTTCCAGAAAATACAACTATTGATGAAGTGTATGATATATATCTTAATGCTTGGAGGCTAGGTCTAAAAGGAATTACTATATGGCGTGATAATTGTCAAAGACAAGGTATTCTTACAACTAAAGATAAAAAAGAAACTCCTAAGAAAGAAATAAAAGAAATTACTAATAAATCTTCTGAACTCAAACGCGGAGAAATAATTAAAACTGGAGATCATTGGCTAGGATTAAAGAGAACGCTCGTTACAGGCTGCGGTACGTTACATTGTGAAGCTTTCTTTGATCCTAATTCAGGTGAACTTCGTGAGTGTTATCTATCTAAAGGCTCTACAGGGGGTTGTAATAACTTTATGATAGGTCTTAGTAGAATGATAAGTCTTTCTGCAAGAGGAGGTATAGGTATAGAAGCTATTCTTGATCAACTTAAATCTTGTGGAGTATGTTCATCTTATGCGGTTAGGAAAGCAACTAAGAAAGATACCTCTAAAGGGTCTTGCTGTCCGGTAGCAGTTGGGAATGCGTTACGTGATATGTATAATGAGATTCAAAATATAATCTGTGAATGTAATAAAACAGATAATACATCTGAATCTGCTATGAATGAGGTTATTAATTCTCTATCAGAAAATAATAAAACTATAGAGAGTATCTCTGAATTAGAAGAATGTCCAAGCTGTCATGAAAAAACTTTAATTCACGAAGGGGGCTGTATTTCATGCCCTAACTGTGGTTGGAGTCGTTGTAACTAATAAAATATGAGTGTTATTTGTAGAATAGGTAATTTAGCTCTACAGCATTGTTCTTATTTAGGAGATAAACCAGAACATCTTAGTATAGATATTGTTTTATATTATGATAATCCCGATTATAATCAACAAGACAAATATTATACAGAAGATGGGGTTTGGTTTACTGAAAATAAGTATGGAATTAGTTGGAGAAAACATGTTTCTTGTTTTAAGAATAAAGAATCTTGTTATTCTTTAGCTATGTGGGAATATGATTCTCACGAACCTTGTTGGGAGTTAAAATTTATATGTGATAGACCTTTACAACTTACTAAAGAAGAAAGAATAATTTTCTTTGATTTAGTAGAAAAAGGTTATAAATATTTAGAAGATAATGAGGAATAAGTATATAGTAGTACAATGGCCAGATTCGCAAGAATTAATGGATAAAGAAGGATTCAAGTCTAATTGTTTCCTTATTAATTCTGATAATGGTATAGATATATTTGGATCTTCCGCATATTTTGTAGATGAAGAATGGTATAATGAACTCAATAATATTGATTAAAAATGAATGAAAATTTTAAAGAAATCAGCTGATTTAATGCTTTCTTCTGATTGTAAAGAGAGATTTCTTGCAGAATATATGCAAATTAAGAATAGATATAAAGGACTTCCTAGAATGATAGAAAATTGGGATAATGGAACTCTTACCTTTTACGCCTACTTGTCCTAGAGAAACTTATAATTTCCAACTTAGAGCTATGAAGGATTATATATAGAATTAGGTGTAGATTATTATGGATGTTATAATATAACTAGAATATCATTAAGTCCTTTTAATAATTGCTATTATGTAGAATTAGAAGAGGATGAGATATTAGAGTTGTATGGTTGGTAGAAGTTCCAGAAATTTTATTCCATGGTAAGGACATTTTCCCAGAATATGATACAACTGGCAAATTAATAGAATGTATTTACAAAGATGAAAAATGTGTAGAAATAATATTTTAAACTATGAAACTGTTTGGCTTAATATTACTAATATTTGGTGTTATTAAAGTATTTATCACCTTATTCTGTAATAAAGATAAATTTATTCCAATATCGTATGTTTATAGATTTGACCTAGAAGATCTTTATGGAAGAATTATGGCTTTATTAATTGTTAATGGAGCAATAGAGATAATCTGTGGTATATTTATAGCATTTATGTTGTGATATATATAACATATTCTGATAAAAAACAAATTGAGAAGGTTAGGGAGGATAACTCCTTAACCTTTCATTTTATAGATTCTATGACTCTTAAAGGTAAGAAAGAAGCATGGAAACTAAAATCTCATTGGGCAGCTAAATTAGATCCTTTTGTGTTAATAACTGATTCAGAAGATAAACCAATAAAAGTATTCTATTCAGAAGCTGTAGATGCTATAGAAGAATTAAATAAATATTTAGAAAATGAGTAAATTAGTAGTGATAGGAGATATTCATGGAAAAACTATCTGGGAAGATATAATATATAAAGAACAACCAGATAAAGTAATATTCTTAGGAGATTATGTTACTTCACATGATAATATATCTCCAGATAATCAGCTAAGAAATTTATTAGAAATATTAGCTCTTAAAGAATATAATCCTAATGATACTATTTTACTTAGAGGTAATCATGACATAGATATGCTTGGTTACTATTGGGCAGAATGTTATCCTCTAGAACCTAAAGTAAAACAAGAAATGTCTAAGGATCCTCTAAAATCTAGATTTCTTAATCTTACTCAATGGATTTATATAGATGAAGAGTTAAAAACAGTATTCTCTCATGCAGGTATTTCAGAATATTGGTTAGACCATATATCTGGTATAAAAAGTATCTATGATATAAATAATCAAGAACCTTCCGTAATATTTGGATTTTGGCCAGATAGCTTACTTGATACTTATGGAGATTCTAAGACACAACCTCCTACTTGGATAAGACCTCCAATATTATGTAAATATAATATAAAGGATTGGGATCAAGTAATAGGACATACCAGAACTTGTAAAGGTATAGTAAATGTTTCTAAAGCTGCTAAATATAATCAGAATATTTGGTTATGTGATACTTTAGAAGATAAAGAATATTTAGTTATTAATAATGGAGAATTTATATCAGCAAAATTATGACAATAGAAGAATTTAATAAATTTATAGATTATATGTCTATACATATAGATTTAATATCTAATATAAGTATATATGATAATTGCTATTGTATAGTGTTTGAAATAATCGATGGATTTTATAATCTTAATTTATCTGATAAGGAAATTATGTTAATTTATCCAAATAATATAGAAGATAAATTGTCTATTACTAATTATCAATATGCTAAACTTAAAGATAAGTTAGATAATATTGTTAAACTGGCTAAAGATATTGAATATAATAAACTCAAAGAATTAATACAATGACATTTGAAAATATTAAGCAAATTTTTGATTATCTAAAATGGAATTTAGATTTAATAGGTAGAATAACTATATAAACTTTATTAAAATGAAATTATATTTAAAATTTGGAAAAGATGGAGATGGTTACGATATGGTTGATAATATCTCTTTATCTCCATTTAAAAATTGTTACGAATTAGAGTTAAAAGAAGGTGAAATTTGGGAAATGGAACCAGATATTCCAGATAATTGTAAACCATACCAAGGTATTTTTGAAAGATATTCTTTTTATTCTTTTGAGAATAAATGTGAATGTAATGAAGAAGATGATGAGACAGTAGAGGTAGAAATTATAGAAACTTACGAAAAAGGAGTACTTATTAAAACTAAAATTGAAAAAGTATGACAATAGAAAATTTTAAACAACTATTTAATTATTTAAATAATCATATAGAATGTATATATTGGATTTCTAATGATCTTTTAAATACAATTACTTTCAAAATAGATAATACATATTATGAAATATCTTTGTTATCTGATAATATAAAAATTACTTTTAACGGTAGTGTTCCAGTAAGACTATCTTTAATAAAGAAAGAATCTGCAGAATTAAGTCTAATGTTTGAAACACTTAAAGATAATTTTATGAAATCTAAAGAAGAGGAACTTATTAATATTATAAATAAATAAATTATGCAAGTAAAAATTAAAAAACTTAATGAGAATGCAGTAATTCCTTATAAGACTTATGATAAGGATTTTTGTTATGATTGTGTAGCAGTATCAGAAGAAGAAGTAGCTCCTAATGTGTGGAAATATGGACTTGGAATTGCAACTCAGATTGATAGAGATAAAGAAAATCCGTTCTGTTTTGTAGAAAAAGGAACTGATACAGAAGGAATAGATTATCAATTATCTATAGATGCTAGACCACGTTCTTCTGTATGGAAAACAGGTATGATACTTGCTAATTGTGAAGGTACTATTGACGAACTCTATCGTGGAGAAATATCTGCTGTATTTTATCATGTAATGCCTAATATGTCTAGATATAAAGTAGGAGATAGAATCTGTCAAATTAAACTTGGACTTACACTTCCTATAGAGTTTGTAGAAGTAGAAGAACTTGATGACACAGAGAGAAGTAGTAATGGTTTCGGTAGCACTGGCTTAACTAGTAAGTAAGTATGATTACTAAAGAAGAATTTAGAGACCTTATTCTTAAACATAAGGAATGGTATAAACGTATTACTGAAGTATCAGATATTCTTGACTGCGCTATTTGGGAATCTGATTGGGTAGACTACTCAGCACTTTTATTTGATAAAGTTCTGAAGTTTCTATTTACAGAACAAGGTATAGATGATATTGTGTGGTGGCTCTGGGAAAAACCAGAACATGGAGGATTGTGGGATAAAGATGGAAATGATATTCCAATAGATACTATAGATGATTTATGGGAATTAATTAAAGACTATAGAAAATGATAGAATTTGAGGATTTTAAATCTTATATATTAGACCAAATTAATTGTATTAATGTAGAACGTAATCTTAAAAATAATGGAATTGACATAAGTAATCTACCTCATAAATTAATTATGGAAGATTTATTTTATGAAAAAATGGCAGATATTTTTGGATATGATAAAGTACAATCAATTTTAGATTATATTAATGGTCGTCCTAATATCACAGATCTAGAATATTCTGAAATAACTGTATTTCCTCCTATTACAATAAGTGATTTATATAATAATTTAATTGAAGAATGATTTTATATGCAGTTTGCTATACTGGACCTTGTACTAACTGGGAAGAGTCTATAGTAAGCATTTATAAGAAGAAAGAAAGTGCTGAAAAGGAAAGAGAACAATGTATTCAGAATTGTAAGAAAAATGAAATAAAAGATTATTCTTATAAAGTATTAGAAATAGATACAGATAAGGAAGATATGATTTATACTTATTCTTATAAAGAAGACGAATGATAACTTATCTATTATCTAAAGCATCTACTGGAAAATTTAGGTTTGCTATTGTAGAGACTAATGGAGAATGGCATGAACCTGAGCATGGTTATATTATACAACGTAGTTATGGACAAGTAGGAGGTAAAACAACTTTATCTCCTGCTGTAATTGTTAATAAAACTACTCAGAAGAGAACTTGGAGAGAACAATTAGAACTAAAATATAATAGCTTGGTAAAAGGCTTTAAAGATAAAGGTTATATTGA
>NFZC01008181.1_pt1 | contig 25672 bp, 36 predicted proteins | sample 1095391 | NCBI WGS metagenome assembly NFZC01 (sample SAMN03609890, study PRJNA323583) | gut metagenome | isolation source: feces | host: Rattus norvegicus | place: Denmark: Riget | collected 2013
TTATGAAAACAATAACAATTCAAGTTCCTGATGATTGTGAAGTTCAGATTGTCAGGAAGGAAGAGAAGAAAGAGACTACAATTAAAACTTATCAAGATTTAATAGAAAGCAAAGGTAAGATAGTGGGATATGGTGTTAGGTCAGATGGTAAAATAGTTCCTTATGTAGCTGTTAAATCAAACGGGTATAGTAAAATTATAGCAGAATCAGAAAAAGTAGCTAAATCTATGCTAGCAATGGCTCAGATAAGTCAACTTATGCCTTACTATGGAGGGACTATAACTGACAAGGAGTGGAAAGACGAAACTATAAAAAAATATATTATAGGTAGGAGAAATACAGCATTATATATTAGTTTTAACTGTTATACATATGTGTTTTTAGCATTTCATACAGAAGAACAGAGAGATAATTTCCTTAAATATAATGAACAGTTAGTTAAAGACTATTTAATGATTGATTAATATGAAAGCAAACAATTTAACTATTATTCCTCCTGAAGGAATGAAAGCATATCAAGAAGGTAATGAGATTAAATTTAGACCTATTGAGAATAAAGTTACATATGAAAGTGTGGCTAAGGCATTATTTGAAGGGAAAGATGTTTGGAGAATAGGAGACCTTGTTATTAATAAATACAATAGAACTGGATATTGGAATTATCTTACAAACTGTATTTCTGAAAAACAAGCTCAAAAGCTTCTTGCCATTAATAAGCTAATGAATGTTGCTAAATATCTCAATGGTGATTGGAAGCCTGATTGGGAAGATTATAATGGGGAATTTAAATATTATATACAACTATATCATAAATTGCTAAATATTTCTTATACAACTCACTACAATGGTTCTTTCGTGTATTTTAAATCAGAAGAACTTGCTAGGCAAGCTATTGATATTTTAGGTGAAGAAACTATTAAACTCGCTTTATGTACTGATTGGTAATTATGTTATATATATATTTGCATTTATGTATGCTGTTCTTAACACTTTGTTTTGTACTTTACGGTATGTAACTATTTTTTGCTTTAGGTTTCTGTATAACTTTAAAGTAACTAAGTATAAAGATGTTATTAATAGTAAAACTACTGACCCAAATGGTATAGATTGCCTAATTATAGAGGTTAGTTCATGCGGGAATAATTGGTTTGATGCCAGCCCTACTAATACTTTTGTTAGAAGCTTTTTAAATATTATAAAAGATGAATAAGAAACTAAGATTACTTGTTACTACAAAGTGTCCTAACAAGTGCCCAATGTGCTGTAATAATCAGTTTGATTTCAGCAAATTACCTGTAGTAGACAGGTGGGACTATGATGAAATTATGATTACTGGCGGTGAACCACTACTGTTTGTAACTGATTTGGCAATGGAATTACTTGCTTTACAATCTGTATTTGACATGATGGGTACTAATCCTAAGATTTATGTCTACACTGCTGATTGTACCAGAAATGTTGCTAAAATCCTTTACTATATTGATGGGGCAGTACTTACTCCCCATAAAGCATTGGATATAGAGCATTTTACTGGGTTAAATGAGTATCTTCTTAAACACAAAGATGATAGGGATGTTAAAAATGCTTCACTTAGATTGAATCTCTTTCCTGATATGAAAGCTCTATTGCCTAATGATATTGATTTATCATTATGGCAAGTGAAAGATATGGAATGGAAGAAAGATTGCCCAGTTCCTGAAGGTGAAGATTTTCGTAGAATAGCTAATTTGTGGTAGTATGAGTACGTTAGAATATATTATATGGATACTATTCATAATAGTATTTTTTATATTATCATTTAATGCAGGACTTTTTCTTAGAAGACTTAAAGAGAAACCTAATAGAGAACTAAAGTTCAAAATTATATTCTCTGAAGGTCTCTATGATGTAATGCTAGGTGATAGAAGATTAGTTTCTCAACTAACATTTGAAAAGGCTAAGCAATGGCTAGATGAACATAAAGATAGTTATAGACAAAAAGATAAAGTAGTTTACGAGGAAAAATTCTAAGAAAGATGCCAAAGATTAATCCAAGAGACTATGAGGTTGAAGATAGTAAGCCTCAAGTAAGAAAAGAGAAAATGAATAATAAGAAAGTTAAAAAGATGAAGTAATGGCAAGAGTAGTAAACAATGATAAGGGATTCAAGGTAATTGCCTTATCACCAGTAGAAGCAAGAAGTCTTGGTTGGGGATGTGCAGAGGGCTTAATCTGTATGGAATGTAATAATACCATTCAGAAGGAAGCTTATTATGTAGCTGTTCTTAATGATGTTATGGATAAAGAATGTTATGAAGAATGGCTTAAGAGGGCTAAATACTATTCAGATGACAAGCCTTTTGAAGACATGAACTTCAGTTATTATGCGGAGAGGTTAGGATTAAATTAAAATAATTGTTAAAGATAGGTCATTTACTTGTATTATATAAGTATTTGACTTATCTTTGCAAAGTTAAAAAATAACAGATATGGCAAAGATTAATTTTACAAAAGAACACTTTGAGAGAATGAAGGAATTGGCAGTTAATATGCTGCTTAAGAATGAGTCTGTAACTACAAAAATGGGACAAATTCTGAATATTTCAGAGCTGATTCATACAACAACTATCAGTACTCTGAATAATATCAGATTGTCATTGGCAAAGAAGATTGAAGATGCTGAAAATAAAGATGAGTGGGTATCAGATGCTTCAGATTCTAAGTTCCTTGAATTACTCAGAAAGCAGAAAGAACTTGTAAATCTTATTATTGGTTGGAAGAGATATAATCTTGAGCAGAATGAAATTGCATCTAAGAGAAAGGCTCTTAAGGATGAGTTGAATAAGCTTAAAGAATCTCAGAAGACTCCTGAAGATAAGATTAAAGAGCTTGAATCTGAGCTTTCTGCTTTGGAAGCAATAGAGTTTTAAAAAAGAAGTTACTTACAATAAATAAAACAGTTTAATTATGGTAGAAGTAAAGTTAAATAATAGTAACGAAAATCCTTTTTATGGGATGAGGAACTGCCTTCAGTTATTCAATAATATGAATGGCACAATTGGAACATCCTTACTGGATGCTTGTTATGAAGAAGTAAAAGGTGATAAGACAAAGAGAGAGTTGTTCTTTAGTCTTTTGTTTGCTGTAGGTGATATTACCAATAGACAACACAATGCTTTTAAGCATAAAGTTGATAATGGTGGTAATGCTAACAGAGAATCATTCTGGACTATCTTCTTGTGGATGAAACAGAAGCATTTTGCTCAGTTTAAACAGTTCTTGCTTGCAGGATTGTTCAATGAATATACTTGCTTTGACTTCTTATTTAGAAGTAGAGTACAGACTAAAGGCAAGAGAGTTGTTCAGGTATATGATGTATTCAGTGATGAAGAATACTGTAAGGTATTGGCTGATTATCTATACTCTATAATCAATGGTAATAATCCATTTAATAAGCATCTTGTAGCTAAATTCCTTACTTTGCCTAGACTTAGTAAGAGAAGTAAGCACAATAAGATGCTTGAAGAAACCAAACATATAATGGAGAATAAAGCCAAGTTCTTGGTTGAATTATCCAAACTTATGGGTTGGGAGTATGAAGTAAATGACACTTATGCTAACTTCAAGGGCTATAGAGAATGGAGAAGAGCTTATAATCAAGAGCTTGAGTCTGTATTATTCTCTTCAAAGCAGATTCTGTCTTATGACAAGGAACAGTTCCTTGCATGGTTTGATAAGCTTCCTGCACAAGCTAGATTTAGAGTGAAGAATAGGATTCTTTATTCCAAAGTAGTTGCTGGTGACTGTGAGACTTCAGGTCTAGGTGGTAAACCAATGGTTAATGTATCAGAAGTTTTTAAATATCCTCAAATGATTGAGTGGTATAAAGAATGGGAAGCTAATAAAGAAGCTAAACAAGCTGAACAGAGAGTACTTGAAGAGAAAGTAAGACAAGGACAAGCTACTGAGGAAGATAAGGTTAAACTCCAGAAGGTTAAGAAAGAAGCTAAGGTAACTACAGGAGCTACAAACTTCAATGAGTTGTATAATGATATTTGCAATGGCAGAGTAGATAAACTCAAACTTGAATCATTTATCAATAAGGTTAATCTGCCTTATAACTCATTGGTAATCATTGATGATAGTGGTTCTATGAGTGGTAAACCCTTCAATTTTGCTTCATTCATTGCTGCTGTATGTCTTGTGAAGAACCCTGATGATGATGGTAGAAATCTTCTTGGTTTCTTTAATAACTATTCTCACTGGCATGGATATATAGACTCTACAGTTAAGAAATCTCCTAACTCTATTATGAGAACTCAGGTAGCTCAAATTAAAAAGTCTCCTTTTGTAAACCCAGTACTAAGTTTCTATGATAACTATGTGAATATAGATGCTTTCTGTAGGTCTGTATTTCAGAATGGAGGTACTAATATCAGCTCTATTCCTGAGGGATTAAAGAAAGTATGTGATGCTAATCCAGCTATTCTTGATGCTTTGAAGGCTTATCCTGTGTGGACCATTATATCAGATGGTGAGTGGAATAATCTTAGAAGCCCTGAAGCTTCTATTAATGACTTCTTCAGGAAATGTGAGAATTGGTTTGGATTCAGGCCCTTCATTGTAGCTATTGATATAAATAGGGGTTATTATTCTGATGAATATTTCAGTAAAAGTGCTGACAGATTCAGTGGAATTGACAATCTTATGTATATTCCATCAAATCCTGCAATGATTGAACAGTTCCTGACTAACTTCAAGGATATGGATGTATTTGATGTTTATACACCATTACAATCTATCTATAGAAGTAATAGATATGAATTAGTTAGAAAAAATACCAAATAATATTTGGTTATTTCAAAAATAATATATATCTTTGCAGTCATATAAGTGATACTTACAAGTTACTCTGATAATTCTATTAATGAAAAATGGCTTATTATGTTTAACAACCAAGTATCAACAGGGTAAGTGAGATTGGGTTCTCACTTATCCACTATAAGACACTTACAATAATAAATTGCATTTAGCTCATTGGGTAGAGCATAAGTTTTGGGGACTTAGGGTAATTGGTTCAACTCCAATAATGTGTTTATTTAGTGTCTATTTTATGGGGAATTAGCCTATTGGTAGAGGCAAATTGTATGAGTATTATTAGATACTTACAATATCTTCTTTACAATTTTTCTGGGACACAATCCAGAAATGAAGGTTCAAATCCTTCATTCCCCGCAAATTAAATGGGAGAGTAGCTGAATAAAATTGATTGAGTAACATCTGTTACTTACAATATTATCACTTCAAAAAGGTTATAGCATTTGTCTGATAAACAAAAGTATGGTGGTTCGAGTCCACCCTCTCCCGCAAATAAGTTACTTACAATACCAATAATTAGTGTGATTAGAGAAATGGTAAACTCAGAGAACTGCAAATTCTTATTATACTGGTTCGAGTCCAGTATTACATAAAATTAAGTAACTATCACATTAAGTCACTTACAACATTAAATTTTAACATCAAACTTTTAATTTGACACGTTGGAAATAAGTGACTATCTTATAAAGCTACTTACAAAACTATTAACTGTGTAGGTTCGATTCCTACATTTTCCGCCAATTCTAGGAAGATTAGCTTAATGGTAAAGCACATGACTGTTAATCATGAGATTATTAAAGTAGCTATGTTTAAGGCTGTCAAAATGACAGCCTTTTTTGTTGTAACACCTTTTAATCAAGGATATATGAATAATGAAATATGGAAAGATATACCAGGGTATGAAGGTTTATATCAAATAAGCAATTTGGGAAGAGTAAAATCTTTATCTAGAAAATGGTCTCCTAAAGAAAATATTCTAAAAGCAGAAGGAGATGCGGAAATTTATTTGCATGTTAGCCTTTGGAAAAATAGAAAAAGTACATATCTATATATACATAAATGTGTGGCCCAAGTTTTTATACCCAACCCTAACAATTTTAAATATGTAAATCATAAAGATGAGAATAAAAAGAATAATGTTGCAAGTAATTTAGAGTGGTGTGATGCTAAATATAATGCTAATTATGGTACTAGGAATATTAGAATAAGTGATAAGCAGAAAAATAATATTGCTAAGTCTTATCCTGTTTTGCAATATGATTTATCAGGAAACTTTATCTCAGAATACCCTTCTGTTATGGAAGCACATAGACAAACTGGTTTTAGTGTTAATGCTATAAGAGTTATGTGTGAAGGTGGTTATTTTGATAATAGAACGAATAAATTTTATAAATCTAAACAGCTTAAAGGTTACATTTTTAAATATAAATAATTTAATAATTTATGGAAGTTAAAATTACAATGAACATTACTCTTCCAGGAAGAGTAATGTTGAGCCAAGAGTCTGCTGATGCTCTTGAGCAATTAGGTCAGCACAAAGATTATAAGGGAGGTTCAGGTTATGAATCTTTCAGTATGGTTGTTTCCGAGTTTGATAACAAGACCAAGAAAGTAAACAAAGAAAGAATCACTGTGAAGTGTAGAAAGTGTGTTCCTGCAACTCAGTCTATCAATCTTAATGTTGAGGCTTATCAAGCTATGACAAGTAACAGTGAGGTTCCTTATTGGACTACTTCAAAGAAATGGGGAGCAATGAAGCCTAAAGAAAGATTGGAAGCTCATTTGCAAAGAATCTGTGAAGGTCTCGGGGGATTATCTTATAGTTACAAAGTGCTTGATAATTAAGCCATGTTGTACTTTAAGATAATAGTATCTACATTAGTCCTTATACTAGTTATAAGGACTTTTGTTAGATATAACCCTAAGTTTGACTTAGTACTATCTAAGAATACTTATATACTTCTTCTGTGGTATAATAAGTATGATTGGATGGGTAATTGTACTAGAACATACATTAAATTGTTTGAAGTATGAGTAAAGGAAAATTACTAACTAAGAGAAAGTGGGGAGATTTTAGAAAGACAGACAGAGCTAAAATTAAGTGGGTAAGAAAGCTAAAATTTCCAAGAAAATGGAATATTCTCAAAGAAGTGGCTCATATAAGTATGGGTATGCCTAAAAAGAGAAAAATATTAGATTGGTACATTGATTAAATATTAGTAACAAGAATGAAAGAAGAAGCAATTTTATTAACTGATGGTTACAAATTGGACCATAGAAGACAGTACCCAGAAGGTACTGAATATGTGTACTCAAATTGGACTCCAAGAAGTTGTACTTATTTTCCAGAGGCTAAAGAAGGAGCTGTAGTATTTGGTATTCAATACTTCATTAAGGAATATCTTATGACTCAGTTCAGAGAGGAATTCTTTAATTTGCCTAAAGAAAGGGCAGTTAATACATTCAAGAGAAGAATTGATACATTCTTAGGAGAAGGGAACCAAGTTGGTACAAAACACATTGAGGAGCTTTATGATTTAGGCTATCTTCCTATATGTAAAAGATGCCTATAGAGTTCAAATTAATAGCTTTACTACTGATTATACCATATCACATAGAGACAGTATAGAAAAAGCTACTGAGAGCTACTTGGCAAAACAATTATCTAAAGAAGGATTTGAATTAGGTCCAGTAACTTCAGGTCTTAAGTATCCTCAGTCTATTGTAGATGCTGTATCTGCTAAATCAAAGGCAATTCAAGAAGCTCAGAGAGTACAGAATGAATTGGCTGTAGTACAAGCTGAAGCTGAAAAAGTATTGGTTAAAGCTAAAGCAGAAGCAGAAGCTAATAAATTGAGAGAACAAGCTTTGACTCCTGCAATTCTACAGAAGATGTGGATTGAGAAGTGGGATGGTACATTGCCTACAGTTACTAGTGGTAACAATATGATGTTGAATCTTAAAGATTTGAAATAATGTGGTTCATTATTGGTTTAATATTATTCTTTATAGTACTGTATATTCATAAACATACTTATTATAAGGTAGAATATAAGAAAGAATATAGTAAAAAAGTCTCTACTCCAATATGGCTTATTATTATAGCATTAGTTATTAGCTTTATTCCTATATTGAATATATTTGCATTTTTTGTGGTATTAGGAGGTTTTATAATAGATTATAAAGCTGGTGATGCTTGTTTTAAACCTAATGGGGTTATTAAAAAATTGTTTGACTTTTTAAATAAAGAAGTATGAAACAAAGAGTATTTAATATACTCATCTCATTAGCAGTATTAGGTCTAGGTATTTTACAGTACCTAGACTATACTACTAATAAAGATGGACCTGAAGAAATTTTAACTGAAGTTGAAGTTATAGAAGTTGAACCTGCATTCTTTACTAAATCTCCTGAAGAAGGTCTTATGGAAGCATTAGAGTATTATGGAGTACAACATCCTAAGATAGTCTATGCACAGGCAGTTCTTGAAACAGGGCATTTTAAATCTGACTTATGTATTAATAGTAATAACCTTTTTGGTTTATATAATAGCAAAGAGGGTAAATATTACTATTTCAATCATTGGTCTGAGAGTGTAGAGGCTTATATTAACTTCGTTCAGTATAAATATAAACCTCCGAATGATTACTATCAGTTTTTAGAAGAAATAGGATATGCTGAAGACCCTAATTATGTGTCTAAAGTTAAAAGTATAGTTAAAAGAAATGGATAGAGAAATAGTAAGAGAAGAGATATTAGCTATAGAATCTCCTTCAATATTATGTGAGTTGCCTACTTCATTTGGTAAGAGTAAAATAGGTATTGACTTGGCTTTAAAAGATAATCCTAATGGAATCCTTATAGTTGTTCCCAGACTTGTTCTTATTAATAACTGGAAGGCAGAATTTATTAAATGGGGACTTGGGGAAATATTGAATAAGGTTTATTTCAGTACTTATGTTGGGCTAAATAAACATGTTGAAGAAGATTGGGATTGTGTAATATTTGATGAAGTTCAACATTTGTCAGAAAGATGTAGGGAATTTGTATCTACAATGACTATATATCATTCTATTATGCTTTCTGCTACTGTGACTAAAAATATGAAATGGGAACTTAAAGAATTGTTTCCTGAATTAGCTATATACACAGTGAAGATGAAGGAAGCTATTGATAATGAAATATTGCCTGACCCAAGAGTATTCTTGTTCCCACTTTCTCTTGATAACACTAAAGCTGTACATATTATTATAGAGCATCCTAAGGCTAAAATTATTAAAGAATGTCTATATAAGGATAGATGGCAGTATCTACGGGATAAAAGTATTCAAGTTCATATAAAATGTACTGAATTTCAGTATGTTAAAGAACTTGATAGTAAGATAGAATTCTGGAAAAAGAGATATATGATGACAAGAAATGAAGGTGTAAAAGCCAAATGGTTATTTCTTGCTGGTCAGAGATTGAAGTTCCTTTCACAAATAAAGAATCCTATTCTTATACCACTTCTGGAGAAACTGAAATCTCAAAGGGTGCTCACCTTCTGTAGTTCAATAGAACAAACAGAAATACTTGGAAAGAACTGTATAAACAGTAAGAATAAAGAAGCCTCAGATATTCTAGACAAGTTTAATAATAAGAAAATTAAGCATATAACAGCTTGTAACATGCTTAATGAGGGTATGAATCTTGTAGATTGTAGAATAGGTCTGTATGCCAATCTTAATAGTAGTGATATAATTATAAAGCAGAGGCTAGGAAGAATATTAAGGCATAAAGACCCTATAATCATTATACCTTATTATGTAGGAACAAGAGAGGGAGAACTTGTAGGAAAGATGTTAGAGGATTATAATCCTGAGTTAATAAAAACAATTAAAGATATTAAAGAAATAACATTATGAAAAATCATGTAAAGACAGAAGCTACATTTAAAGTAGATGAAGCCAATAAGGTTGTAATCTGTATTATGAAGTGTGATATGCAGATTATGGATTCTAAGTTTTGGAGTGCAATCCCAATAGACCTTTGGAAGAATAAACTGCCTAAGGTAGATGTTTATGGTTGTTTTACAGTAACAGCTAAAGCAAGATGTAATGCAGAAGATGCTTTCGATGTAGTGACTGGTAGAAGAATTGCAGAATCAAGAGCTAAAGCTAAAGCATTTAAGACTGCACAGAAAGTATATGGTCATATTACTGATTATATGATGAGTATTTATAAAGAGGCAGGTAATCTTAAGAGAGCTTGTAATATAGCTTATGGTGTTGAAGTTAAGCATATAGAGGAGTTAACGAAATGAATATAAGTATTAAAGAGTCCATTTGTAAAAAGAATGGACTCTCTTTAGAAGAACTTCTAGCTATATTACTTATAAAAACAGGAGTAGATATTCCTAAGCTTCTTAAGTCTATGGAAGATAAGAAGATGGTTGTTAAAGATATGTTTAATAATTATCTTATTACTCAAAAATATGATGATATAGCTTGTACAGTCCTGTTAGATTCTGATGAAGATGTTCAACCTCCAGAAAAGATAGAAGAATTAGCTTTGAAACTAATGGGGGTTTTTCCTAAAGAGAAGAAGGCTGGAACATGCCATTATTTCCGAGGTAATAAAAAGGATATATCTCTTAGACTTAAAAAGTTCTTTAAGTTATATGGCAACAAATATACTGACGAAGAAATAGTCAATGCTGCCAAAAACTATGTAAGTTCTTTTAATGGTGACTATAGATATATGAGAATCTTGAAGTATTTCATCTGGAAAGATGATAAGAAAATTGATGCAGATGGGCATATGTATGTAGATGAAACTTCAGATTTAGCCTCTTTAATAGAGAATAGTGGTCAAAAAGAAAGCCTTAATAGTGAATGGACTGTTAATTTAAGGTAATATGATAGAGAGAATTATAAACACTTTAAGAGATAGAAGGCAAAGAGTCCTTAATGGAGAAATAAATTGTATTCCATCTCCTTTAAAGAGATTTAGTACTGATTTACCTGGTATAGAGCGAGATAAATATTACCTTATAAGTGGAAGTACTAAATCTGGAAAATCTCAGATAACTAATTATCTCTTTCTCTACAATCCTTTATTATATGCTTACAACAATCCTGAAAAAGTTCGTGTTAAAATATTCTATTTTCCTTTAGAAGAAACTCCTGAAAATATAACATTAAGATTTATGTCTTACTTATTATTCACTATTTCAGGAAAAAGAGTTGCTCCTATTGATTTGAAGTCTACTAATAGTAATAAAATATTGTCTGAAGATATAATAGCTCTGCTAGAAAGTGAACAGTATCAGAATATATTAAAGTTTTATGAAGAGAATGTTATATTTCTAACTGACAGAAACCCTACAGGTATATGGAAAAATATGCTAAAGTATGCTACAGACACAGGGACAGTCCATACTAAGAAAGTAGATATAGTTAATAAAGAAACAGGATTGGTAGAATCTAAGGAAGTATTCGACTATTATGAGCCTAAAGATTCTAAAGAGTATGTACTATTTATTGTAGACCATGTTAGTCTGATTGAAAGTGAAAGAGGTTTTGACCTTAGGCAATCTATAAACAAACTTTCTGAATATGCTATGATTCTTAGAAATAAGTATCATTATATTCCTGTTATGGTACAACAGCAAAGTACAGAAACAACTTCTCTGGATGCTTTCAAGAATAATAAGATAAGACCTACTATGGCTGGTCTTAGTGATAGTAAATATACTGCTAAAGACTGTTCAGTTATGTTAGGTATTACTAATCCATATGCCTTTGAATTACCTGATTATTTGGATTATGATATAAATCAATTTAGAGGCAATATAAGATTTCTTGAAGTTGTCTTAAATAGAGAGGGAGAGAGTAATGGTGTAATAGCCTTGTATTTTGATGGTGCTACTAATTATTTTTCAGAATTACCTTTACCAAATGACACAGAAGGTTTAAATAAGGTTATAAGGTATATAGAAAATAATATTAGGAAAAAGTCAGGAGTAGCATTATTTGCATTTAACAGAAAAAAGTTGCGTAAATTAATTAATTTGTCTATCTTTGCAGGTAGAAATAAAAAATAAAAGAGAATGGAATTACCAGTTAAAAGAAGAGAAGCACAGAACTATAATCCCAAGCTTCTTGTATTGTTTGGGAAGCCTAAGAGTGGAAAAAGTACTCTCATGGCTTCTTTGGAGTCAAATCTTATTATAGATTTGGAGGATGGTTATAGAGCATTGAGTGTAATGGATGTTCAAGTAAGAACCTCTAGCCAATTATTTGAAGTAGCAAAGCTTATTAAAGCTAAGATTGCTGAGAATAATGGAGAGTTTCCTTATAAGTTCATTACTATTGATAATGCTACTAGACTTGAAGAAATGTCTCTTGATTATGCTGCCCATTTGTACAGAAGTACTGCTATGGGTTCTGGTTGGGGTATGATGAAAGATGCTATGGGTAAACCTATGAAGGATAAGAATAATAAGCCTATCCCTGACCCCAAGGCTGATGTTAGAACTTTGCCTAATGGAGCTGGCTATTTGTATCTTAGACAAGCATTGAGAAAGATGATTGATATGTTTAAACCTTTGTGTGAGACTCTTATATTAGTAGCTCATGTTAAGGAAAAACAAATCAAGAAAGATGCTGAAGAGATGTCTGAGATGTCTGTAGATTTGGCAGGTAAATTGGGAGATATTATTTGTGGAGAAGCTGATGCTATTGGCTATATCTATAGAGAGAAGAATAAGACATTTATTTCTTTTGAAGGAGGTGATAATACTATTAAGGAAGCAAGACCTTTGCATCTTAGAGGTAAGAAGATAGAAGTAGCACACTCTGATGAAGAAAACAATGTTATAGTAGATATGTCTAAAATATTTATCTAATGGATAGAGAAGGAGTACTCAGAATAAGTAGACTAGCAGCTTTTGGTGGTTTAACTGAGACTAATATTTCAATCCTACTTACTAATTACTGCTTAGAGCATGGAAAAGATGCTTTCAATACCCAGTTATTTATAACATATCTTCTTGGGACTCCTTTTGTAACATCTTATTTCATGATAGCCTTGAAATGGTATGAAGACAAATTTATTATAAACAAGTTATATTCTAAACCTAACCCTATGTCAACAGGAGATGGTAGAAGAATTTTATTAATATTTTAAAAACAAAAACATTATGAAAGAATTATCAAGATTTGAAATGGCGATTGTAAAGAGAACTGCACAAAATACTAAGAGTTTGAGAACTAAGAGAGACAAGTTGATTGCAAAAATTGAAGAAGCACAGAAAGAGCTTGATATAATTAATGCTTCGATTGAAGGATTTGAAGCCCCTATAAAGAGTATGACAGGTGGTTTTACTTCTGAAGAAGTTCTTAATGGGGCTATGGCTGTTGCTGAAGCTACAGAAGAAGCTCCGACTGGAGAAGTTGATGATACTGAAATGCCTAATGAAAAAGAGGTTCCTGCTGAAGATGCAGTAGAAATTGACCCTAGTGTACAGTCTCCTCTTGAAGATGTAGAACTGCAATAAATGTGATATAATTTTCTTTTTTATTGAACTATTAAAATAATTATAAATATGGCAATTAAAATTGGTAAAGAATCAGTAGAAGGAGTATTTAAACTCTATAAAGGTATGGCTGCTTTCAATATTATCGCAGTAAATCCCACAAAGAAAGAGCTTGAAGAATTGCAAGATAGAGAGATTGAGAATGACCCTGAATATAAGGGCAAAAATGATGATGGTGTAGATACTATGAGAGTGGTATTCTATGCAAAAACCAACCCTGAAGCTAAAGTTAATAATGGAATTGAACTTATGATTCCTGTCAGCTTTATTCTCACTAAAGCTAAAAGAGTAGGTCAAACTTCTGGAAAGATTCAAGTTATTGACAAATATGGTAGAACAGCTTGGGCTACTCAGGAAGAAGTAGATAATAAGGAGATTCCTCAGTATTCAAGTGGTCCTGCAAATATCAGTAAGGAGTATAGACCTGCTTATCAAGGAGAAGAAGCTCTTGTAGATTTCTTAATTCAGTGGTTGAATATTCCTAATCCTGCCAATTATAAGGATGGAAAGTGGGTTATGAAAGCTGACCCTTCAGACAGTGAAGTATCATTGGATATGGAGTCTCTGTTTAAGGGAGATGTAAGTGAACTGAAGGACTTGGTAAATCTTGCTAAACCTTATATGGTTAAGGCTGCTGTAGGTATCAGAACTACTGATGAAGGTAAACAGTATCAGGCTGTATTCACAAGAAAGTTTGTGAAAAATGCTGTAACTGATTATAGCAAAGTAGATGCAGCTATTGCAGAATTCCAGTCTGCTGGTGGTGCTCCTAATACTGAATTCAGTGTAGAACCTCTGCATGAAAATGTAGTAGAAGCAACTCAGTTTACTCCTAAAACAGATGCAGCAGCTTCTGCTGGAGAAATGCCTTTTGATGCACCTAGTGGTGCAACCCCTTGGGATTAAGTAGAATGTAAAAAATAAAAATAACTATGGCTGTCAGTATAGGTAAATCTAACATAAGATTAGAAGACCTGTTATCAAAAGTAACAGAGTTTGATATTATTCATCACTATTTTGGAGTAACAAATGTTCCTTGTATTATATCAAGTCCCTTAAGGATTGATAACCATCCGTCCTTTGGTTTCTATAGTTTGGATGGAACAAAGATACATTGGACAGACTTAGCTACTAAGGATAGTGGAGGAGTATTTGACCTGTTAGGCAAATATTGGGGGGAGAGTTACAATGATGTGCTTGCACATGTTTGGGAGGACTTACCCAAGATTTCTAGTACTGATGGCTGTAGTGCTCTACATGGCAAAAGGGTTGTATCAAACAGAGCTTATAACTCAAGTATAGACCTTCAATGCAAAGTAAGGGAATGGCAAAAACATGACCTTGAATATTGGGGTTCTTATGGAATCTCTCTTAAATGGTTAGAGTATGCAGACATATATCCTATATCACATAAGATAGTAATTAAAGATGGAAGTAGATTTGTGTTTCCTGCTGATAAATATGCTTATGCTTATGTCGAATATAAAGAGGGAAAAGTAACTCTGAAAATATATCAACCATTTAATAAGAGGGGTTATAAATGGAGTAACAGACATGATAGGTCAGTTATTAGTTTATGGACTAAAGTTCCTGAATATGGTGATAGAATATGTATTTGTTCATCTATGAAGGATGCTTTATGTTTATGGGCTAATACAGGCATTCCATCTATTGCTATTCAAGGAGAAGGCTATGGAATGAGTAATACAGCTATTAATGAACTTAAAAGGAGATATAAAGAGGTTTATATACTGCTGGATAATGATGAAGCTGGTCTCAAGGATGGAGAGAAACTGTCAGAATCCACTGGGTTCATTAATATTGTGTTACCTAAATTTAATGAGGGTAAAGATGTCTCTGACCTCTATAAATATCTGGGAGACAAAGAAAGGTTTAATAGTGTAATATTGAATCTATTTGAAAATAAAAACTAAGTTAAATTTAAAAAAAAAACAAAAAGCATTATGGAAACTCGTAAAATTACAATTATTGACAACAAGAATCAGTCTCAGAAAGTTATTGCTAACTCTACTGCCACTACACTTGGCGAATTGAAAAGAGAAATGAGAGAAAGAGGTATTAGTTATGAAGGTAGTACTTTCTACTGTGGTCAAATGAGAGCTGAATTGAAAGATGATGCTGCTCCTCTGCCTGAAGTTGTTATGTACAAAGGTCAGGAAGTGAGAGATTTGACATTCATGCTTACTGCTCCTGAAAAGAAGATTAAGTCTGGTGCTATGTCAAGAAAAGAGGCTTATAACAAGATTGCTGAACTTGGATTGCAGGATGAGTGCAAGAGAAAGTTTGGTAGAAACTTCACTCAGTGTACTACTGCTGATTTGATTTCATTGGTGGAAAGTACAGCATCTACTTCTTCTGTAAAAGAACCTGAAGAGAAGGTTGCTCCTGTAGAATCTGCTCAAGATAAAGCTCCTTCAGAAGCTGCTGCTCCAAGTGCTGCATCAGGCAATGTTGAAAAAGCTCTTAAGATGCTTCTGGAAGACTTGTATGGTGCTGACATTATTGAAGAAGAGACTTATGATAGCTGTATGGCTACTCTTGAGGGTAAAAAGACACAGAAATCAGAGAAGATGTCAAAGAAAGAAATTGATGAGATGTTCAATTTTGTTGAAAGATAATAAATAATAACTTAGGAAAGGAGGTTAAGATAAACCCCCTTTCCTATTTTTTTAATGTCTAATGAGCGAAGATACAGAAATTAAACTCCATAGTATCTATAATGAACTAATGGAGAAACCTATGAGAATTAAAGAAATATTTGAAGATTTCTTTGATGCAGATAGGGTTGATATGCAAGGCTTCCTTACCTATGAACAATTTAAAGATACTTTGAATGTAGCTCCTTTAATAAGTTACTTCTCTCTTGATTGTCCTGAGGTTACAGGTCTTAATAGTGTTGATAAATCTATGGTTACTACACTTTGGAATGAAGGTGCTAGTTCTGAAACTCTTTTATCAGATTCAGCAATTACTATGGTATTTCTCCCTCTTATTAAGAGTTCTGTAGGAAATAACTGGTTCAATAAACTGTTCATTCTAGTCCATTTTCCTCATGTGAGAGTGACAAATGAATATGATAGATTTGTAGATATTACACACTTATGGGCTAAAGTAGAATTTAATTGGGAAGGTAAAGGAAAAGGTTATTTTGGGTTAAACAGGTCTGAATATACTGCTGTTCAATTTAGGTCTAACTACATGCACAGTCATGTAGGTAGTATTCCAACAAGAGATTTTACTTATTTTGCATCACCTTGTACAGGAAGTGGTCCTATTAATTCAACTTTAGCTACTTTGTCTGTAGATTTTGATGATGCTATTTGGCAACTATTCTGTTTGGAACTTGACAGATATGTAAGAGTTGAATCTATCTCTGGTGTACCATATCACAAGTTGGAAAATATTGGTACTCAGCAGCTTGGTGCTGGAACTGACCATTTTCCTATGAGAACTCTATTTGGTGATTATCCTCGTAATGATTTTTGGGTAGACAAATCTGAGAGGTTTATCAGGCATCTCTTGGAGAGCAAGGTACTATCATTTAATTACCAAAATAACCAATATGGGTTGGCAATGTCTTGGGTTGAATTTATTGTTGCTTTAAGTAACAGTTTCATTGAATGGTATAATAAGGAATTTGTTGAAGGAACAGTAACAGATACATTTCAAGACCTTATTGATAAGGCAATCATAAAGAAGGCTCTCATAAAAGATGGAAGGGTGTACTATGTTGAGAATAGAACCAATATTGCTCCAGTTGACCTTACTGTACATATAGGTAAGAAGGTGTGCACTTTCAAGGGGAGAGATATAACATTGAATATCACAGGGATAACTTCTTCTGAGGATAATGAAAATGAAGTGATTGTTCTCAGGTTAGAATATGCAGAGACTATTTTAGGAAGTATTTTAAGAGTATTAAATTATAATTATGGAAGAGAAAACAATACAAGAGAAGGAAGTGAAGAAGTTGCTTCCATTAGTTCGACGAGAAGATACTTTTAAACTGGTTATACCAGATGAAGTAGAAAGGAAGATAAGATTTTTATGTAAAAGTATTTGGGATGTAGAATGGTCAGGGGTTTTATTCTACAAGGTAAGTGGCTCATTCGAGGATAAATCACTTGTAATTACTTGTATAGATATATTTCAGATGGATGAAGGTAATGCCACTTATACTGAGTATAATATGTCCCCTGATGTGGTAAGCTATATGTGTGACCATCCTGAACTTCTCGAAGAGGGTGTATATCAGGGACTCATTCATTCTCACAATAGAATGGCTACTTTCTTTAGTGGTACTGATACAGGGACCTTACTTGAGGAAGGAAGTGATATGAGTCATTTTGTTTCCCTTATTGTAAATAATGAAGGTAAATATACTGCTGCTGTAACAAGAAAGGTTAAGTCAATCCAGACTATAGTTGAGGACTATTCATATCCTACTTGGGGAGGCACAGAAATAAAGGGACAGATTAAGTATCCATCAGAAGAAGAATACGTGGAATATTTCTATCTCAATATAGATAAAGCCACAAACAGTTTTGAATGCGAAATGTCAGAAAGGATAAAGGAGATTAGGGAATCTAAGAAGTCCATTATGGAAAAGAAACCCTTAAACAATGGTACTTTTGTTCCTGTTGGTCAATATGGAAAGAAAATAGATAATCCTAAGCCAAAGATTGAAGATTATTCTATCCAAACTAAAGCCCCAGCAGCTAATATTGCTCCTAAACAGACTGAGCTTCCTTTTGAAGATAATTATGTAGAGTCTTATCCTTATGGAATAATCCATGCAGATAAAGAAGTTGTAGATTCTTTAGTAAAGCAAATAGTTACTTCCAGCATTATTATACCTAATAATAGCCAAGTGGATGTAATGAAATGGGCTACTAATATGGATAAGCTTTATAGAGCAAGGTTTGAAACAGTGCAGAATTTTGAATCTTTTGCTGTCAACTATATAGATTTTCTGGTAAATACCGACCCACTGATTGACCCTGAACTCACAGTAGACCCAACAGAAATGGTAGCTTTACTAGCTTATGATATAAGGGAAAGACTTATGAAACTCCCTAAGAATCCTTGGCTGAATACTTATATTACAATATTAGACGATTATATTTTATAATTATGGAAGAAACTATAATAAATGAATCAACCCCTCAGGAATATAGTCCTGAAATAACAAATACCTCTTTAGAAGGAGCAATACGAATGCTTGAAGATGCTATGAATAATATCTCAGGAGTCAGCTCAGAAAGTTTGCCTCCTAACACTTTTGGAGGTCAACTCACTCCTATAGGAGATATAGAGGGACTAGTTGAAGACTGCCATAGGCTTAGAGAAGGAGATTGTAATATCTCAGGTGACGAATTAGTAGATACTACTCATAGAGTATTTCATACTACATTAAATTTTGGTAACTACGTTCACAGCTATTGGATAAATGAATACTGGCATAACAGATTATTGGAAGCTGCTGGTTTAGATATTCCTACAGAAGAGATAGAAGTGGCAGAAGAAGAAAATGAAGAAGAAGAAGAGGAAAGGGTAATAGATAAAAACCATAAGGAAATCCCAGAAAATTCTAAAACTCTCACAGTAGATGAGACTACAAGCAGGTTCAGTGGTGCTATATGGTATGAGGCTATTCAGAAGAAAACTGTCATTTTGGCTGGAGTAGGAGGTATTGGTAGCTATGTTGGCTTTCTACTTGGTAGGTTAAAACCCGATTCTTTGTTTATATATGACCCAGATATAGTAGAAACTGTCAATATGTCAGGGCAATTATATGGAAGAGAAGATGTAGGTTCTCCTAAAGTAAATAGTCTGGCTAGAATGATTAGTAAATACTCTGATTACAATAGAATAGTATCTTTTCAAGAAAGATTTACTAATGAATCTGAACCTGCTGACATCATGATATGTGGTTTTGATAATATGGAAGCTAGAAAAACTTTCTATAGAAAGTGGCTTTCTCATGTGATTTCTAAACCTCAGGAAGAAAAGAAGAATTGCTTGTTTATTGATGGTAGATTAGCAGCAGAGGAGTTTCAAGTATTTGCTATCCAAGGTGATGATAGTAGAGCACAGAATCTTTATGAGAGAAAATGGTTATTTTCAGATAATCAGGCAGAAGAGACTATATGTAGTTATAAGCAGACTACATTCATGGCTAATATGATTGCAAGTGTTATGGTTAATGTGTTTGTTAATTTTGTAGCCAATGAATGCAATCCTCTTGTTCCAAGAGATGTCCCATTCTTAACTTCATATACAGCAGATACAATGTTCTTTAAAGTAGAAATGTAATGAGTAGTATAAATAGAACAACTTTAAATGCTTTAGTAAATTTATTTGCTAATAGTAATTACAGAGAATGTGCCCTTTACTCTAACAACATAAATGGCAACCTTAATTATCTTAATAATAATGTGTTCAACTTATTTCTTCGTATGGACTGTACTAACTCTCATGTGATAGTACCACTATTCTGTAGAGATTATATGGAGAAAAGCATCATGTTAAACCTGTCAAGAGGTGCAGCTGGTATTACTGAAATAAGTATAGCATTATTTATCAATGACCTTACTATTGAAAGAAGAACTTCTAATGCTATATTCAAAACATTTACAGAGGTTGGTTTTTCTAAAAGACTTGCAAAGGTTGTTACAAGTAAGGGTGAAATATATTATGGTGGGTATGGATTAATCCTTGATAAAAATATGAATCCTATATTCCTATGTACTCTTGAGGGAGACCTTACTGAAGAAAGGCTTGTCTATAAAACTGCAAAGATTTATGTTAGTCCTTCAGTATTTCTCAGTGACAATATACTAGAGAAAGGAATAGTTAAAACTATTCTCCCTGCTTATATGGAGCACGGAGTATCAATTTATTCATCATATACTAGGGTTGAGAAAATTTTCAAAAGGAAAGATGGAAAGGAGATTCCTGAGGTAGTAGTGAAAGATTTTACTGATGATTTCTTTGTAAGACCTATTAAACCCAAACCAAGCAATTTTACAAGAGAGAAAGTAAATGATTTCTTACTAGGACATGTAGATGATATAAAAGTTATAGCACATTTATGACAATGGAAGAATATTTCGGGGATTGGATTAAAGTCATAGATAAAAAGGAGTTGAATACAGTGCTAACTAAACTTAGTAAAATGTATAGTCAAACAAATAAGTTTGTTACTCCTGATTCTATGAGTTGGTTCAAGGCATTTGAGTTATGTCCTTATTCAAATTTAAAAATAATTATGATTGGACAAGACCCATATCCCCAGAGAGGAGTAGCCACAGGAATATTATTTGGTAATAAGAAGGAGATAAGTGATGAAGACTTGTCTCCTTCCTTAAAGATTGTTAAAGAAGCTGCTGTTGACTTTGAGATTCCACACAATAATGTTATCTTTGACCAAACTTTAGAGAGTTGGGCTAAGCAAGGTATTCTTATGATTAATTCAGCTCTTACTGTTGAAATTGGCAAAGTGGGAAGTCATACTATGTTGTGGAGAGGTTTTATTTCAAAGCTACTGAGGAATATCTCAGAATATAATACTGGAATAATATATGTTCTTTTTGGAGAACAGGCTAAAACCTTTAAACCTTATATAGGAAAGAATAATATTATTCTTGAGGAAAAACATCCTGCATATTATGCCAGAACAGAAAGTAGGATGCCTTCTACGGTTTTTAAGGAGATAACTAAATTAACAAGAGAAAAATATGGAGAACCTATTATATGGTTCCAAGAAGTTTAATTATTAAATTTAAAATAGATATGAAAGAATTTTTGACAAAAAATGGTGATAGAGTTAAAAAAGGTGATAAAATTATCAATGTTATACGAACTGCTTATGGTCCCATTCCTTTGGAAGTGATAGAGATTAATGATGAGTCTATTCCAGAACTTATTAAAGAAGGTTTCTTGATAGAAGGAACTCCAAAGACAGATACTTTGGATATGCAGATGTGTGTTAAACATTTAGCAAGTAGAATCAAGTGGAATTTACAAAACCTTCTTAAATATTTAGATAACCTTTACACAATTTACCCTGCTGCTGTATTCTCTATTATCCTTAGAGAGTTAGCTATAATGCTTGATGAGAAGTATCCTAATCATATTGAGAATAGTGATGAAATTTGGTGCATAAGTACCATAGATGGAGAAATCAAGAAGGTGAAAGATATCACCAAGATTAAGAACTTTAGAAACTTTGCAGCTTTTAGAACTCTTGAAGATGCTAAGATAGCCAAGGGGGTTATGAAAGAAGCTTTGTCAGATTTATTTAGTAGAGGTGAAAAACAAAAAGATTAAAAATGCCACTCCAGAAGTATGTTTAGATATAAAGTTTAAGTCTAAGCTTGAGGTAATGGTGTATAAAACATTACTTCAGGCTGGATTTAAACCTGAATATGAAACTCATACATATATTATTTGGAGTGGATTTAGACCTACTGTTCCTTTTTATACTAGGGATAAGAAGAAACAGACAATACTAAATCTGAAAAAGACAATTGATATAACTTATACTCCAGATTTTTATATGGAATATGAAGGACTAAAGATAATTATTGAAGCTAAAGGCCAAGTTAATGATGTATTTCCTTACAAATTCAAGATGTTTAGGAAGTATATAGAAGAATTACCTGATAAAGATGACTATATTATCTTAGAGGTCTTTACAAAAAAGCAACTTATGGAGTTTATAGAGATTATTAAAGCCTATGCAACCAGTAGAAAGAATGAAAAGTCTGGTGAATTCTCTTCCCAGTAAAGATAGAAGTATTGCCAATAATCTTATAGAGAAAAGAAAGTTTGAAGACTTATGGGATTTGGTAACTTCAGCTATATACAAAGTAAGAAGGAATGGAGAAAAATATTCAGAGGCTAATCTTGCAGATATGAACGTGTTTAAGTCTGAGCTATCTTTATATATGGACCAACTTGGTTTATGTGATGAAGATGAGTTAGAAGATGAAGAACTAATTATGGATGATGAATATGAAGAGTATTAATGAACTAGCATGGAATGTAGATGAAGATACCTATAGAGCTGACCCTGCTATAAGCTACTCTACTCTTAGTAGATTTGAAAGAGAAGGTTGGAGAAAGATAGGTTCTTTATTTGATAAAATAGACACTCCTTCTTTATTATTTGGTTCAGCAGTAGATTGCTTGCTTACTGACGGAGAATATGACTTCAATGAGAGATTTATAGTATGTCAGTTCCCACAAATATCAGATACTCTTATCTCTATTACTAAGGATTTACATCATAACTACTATGGAACTTACAAGAGTATAGAACAAATTCCTGATGAGATTATCAGTTCAACTGCATTAAATTGGGGATATTATAAGGGAGCTAGTTATAATAACTATAGAGTAAAGCAAGTAAAAGAGAATTGTGGTGAATATTATTCCCTTCTTACTATAGCACAAGAGAAGAAAGTTCTTTCACAATCAGACTATGATGATGTTATTAGATGTGTAGAAGAACTAAGAATCAATCCTGCTACATCATACTTCTTCAGTGAATCTTTTGATGATAATATTGAAAAGGTATTTCAGCTTAAATTCAAGGCAGAGTATGAAGGTATCCCTGTAAGATGTATGTTTGACGAGCTTATAGTAGACCATACTAATAAAGTAATATATCCTATAGACTTGAAAACTACAGGACATCCTGAGGAAGAGTTTGAAGGCTCATTTGTACAATGGAGATATGAAATAATAAAAATATTTATTAACTTGGAGATATGAGAAATTTTATTTATCTTTGCATTGAATTATAAATCAATGTATTATGAGAAAGTATAATTTTAATGAAAACTATTTTGATATTATAGATAATCAAGAAAAAGCATACTGGCTTGGATTTTTTGCAGCAGATGGTTATAATCATGTAAATAAAGGTTGTATAGAGTTTAGATTACATAAACAAGATAAGGAAATATTAGAAAAATTCAAGTCTTGTATAAAAGCTAATAACCCTATTGGATTATATAAACAAACTTATTATAATCTGACTTTATATTCCCAACATTTATGTAATAAGTTATCTGAATATGGATTAAGTCAAGCAAAAACTTATACATTACAAATTCCTAAATTAGATAATAAATTAATGAGGCATTTTATAAGAGGATACTATGATGGTGATGGTTGTTTCTCTGTAACAAAAAGAAATAATAGAAAAAATCCAAATAGTAAAAACTATCAATTTAATATTACTGGTATGGAAAAGCCTCTTAGAGAAATGCAAGAATATTTAGTTAAAAATGTAGGGGTTGTAGATAATGGACTTAAACATAGAAAGTGTACTATAGCTGTTACACTTCATTATAGTGGAAGAATTGTATGTAAAAGATTACTTGATTATTTATATCAAGATGCTATCATATATCTTCAAAGAAAATATAATAAATATAAAGAATATTGTATCTCGGCAGAGTAATCTGCAATAATAAAAAACCTCGTGAATTCAGGAAACATCCTAAGACTTGAAATTTAATATATAGGTCTAAAATTGTTTGAAATATAGCAGCCTATAATATATAAATGGGTTATTCTAGGACAATCCTGAGCCAAGCCTTAATAATAAGGAAGGTGCAACGACTATCCTATATGGAGTACACCCAAGTGGGTGGAAGTGCGAGGCTCCTAATAAGATTAGGATGATGATATAGTCTCATCTATATGGTAACATATAGCAGTTCATAAGAGAACGCAGGTAAATTAACGACTTATCTGGAAGATAAATGGATATACAAGCCAAGCTCTATACATATATCCTTCAGGAGTGTATTAAGAATGACTCTTACTTTAAGGATTTCAAGATACAATATTATCAGTTTATAGTTGTGAACAGAAGGACAGTAGCTCCTATTGTTTGGAGATTTGATGGTAATTTTGGTATGGTAGACCTTGTGAGTGATAAAGGAGATATTCTCAGAGATTGGAGGAGAATACTGATTGATTTAAAGTACTATCTTGATAATCCTGAAACAAAATATAGTAAGGAAGTGTTAGAGAATAATTGTGAAATGAAAATAAGTAATTTAAAACCAATATGATAGAACAAGAATGGTTAGGAAATAATCAACTTTCTCTTGATATTTGGCATAAAAAATATTTTTATGGGTAGAGGTAATAAAGATGTTAGTAAATTAAATTCTGAGTTGAGAAAGTATGGATGGGAACTTTATGGAGATTATAATGGAAGTCATCTACCAGCCAAATTCAAGTGTTTAAAGTGTGGAACTATTCAGGAAATAGCTCAAGCAAGAAGTATAAGAACTGCTAAATGTAAAAATTGCGAAAAACACATTTGCTTAAAATGTGGAAAAGAGTTTACATTATCTGGAGGTAGAGGATATAAGTCAACTAGAAGATTTTGTTATGATTGTTTGCCCTACGAAACTACTAATAGAGTTGGTAAAAATATGTATCATAAATTATGGGTAGAATACGTTCTTAAACAGATTAAAGATAGGTATGGCACTTCTTGTAGTATATGTGGTTATAATAAAAACTATGCTGCATTAGAATTCCATCATACTGACATAAAAAGTAAGGAGTTTTCTCCAGCAGTATTAATATACAACTCTTATAACTTAGAACAAATATTCAAAGAGTTAGATAAGTGTGTATTAGTTTGTGCAAACTGTCACAGAGAGATACATTACCCAGAACAAGATAATATTAGATTATGAGTGAAAAAAATATTGAACAAAGTGCTTATAAATGGATTAATGGTAATCAGCTATCTTACGATATATGGTCCAAGAAATATAGAAATGATAATGAGAGTTTTGAAGAGTGGCTTGATAGAGTGAGTGGTAAAACTGAAGAAGTTAAAGAACTCATCAGAGCTAAAAAGTTCCTGTTTGGAGGAAGAATATTAGCAAGTAGAGGAGTTACAGGAAGAAGAGTTACTTATAGTAATTGCTATGTAATTACTCCTCCTGAAGATAATATAGAATCCATATTCAGTACTGCTGCTAAACTGGCAAGAACTTATAGTTATGGTGGAGGCTGTGGTACTGATGTAAGTAAGCTGAGACCTAAAGATGCTATAGTCCATAATGCAGCAAAGAGTACAAGTGGTGCCGTAAGCTTTATGGATTTATACAGTTATGTAACAGGTCTTACTGGTCAGAGTGGCAGAAGAGGAGCTTTGATGATTAGTATTGATTG
>NFZC01001948.1_pt1 | contig 24939 bp, 28 predicted proteins | sample 1095391 | NCBI WGS metagenome assembly NFZC01 (sample SAMN03609890, study PRJNA323583) | gut metagenome | isolation source: feces | host: Rattus norvegicus | place: Denmark: Riget | collected 2013
CTAAACGCGGTTCGTCTGAGGTGGCAAAAAAACTAAACGCTGAGAGGGAAGAGTCTTTAAGCAACAAGTTAGCATCTTTAAAAGGGAATCCGGTTGGCATTCTTGGCATATTAAATAGGCACTACGGTTGGAATATGGGACAGCCGAGAGGACAGGAACAGCGGCAACAAGCGCCAAGTATTCCGGAAATCGAAAGAAAATATCTCGATGATCCGGAAAAAGTTCCACAGCTTCCACAGTTCCCGGAAAAATAATAGAGTATATTGTCAGATAATTAAAGTGAATTGTGTGTGTATCGTGTTTCTAATCAATTGATAAACTAAATATAGAGTTAAAAACAAAGAGAGCATACTATATGTTGTGATAATATTAATCTATATAAAAAATGTTTATTTGTCGTATAGATGAATGGACCGTTAGATCATTTGATTGCATTTTAGAATCGCACCTACCCCCGGGGTATATAGAGAGAACCCCACCCGGTACTAACTGAGTCCCACAAGGTAATAAAAAATAAAAAGGTCTACTAGGAGGAATGGATACTATGACAGAAGCACATCTTGAAAAGATTATAAAGATTTCGGATGAAATCAAAATATACAAAAATTTCTTGAAAGCATTTGATAAACCATATTCAAATAGAGTTGTTGCATTTGATTGGAACGGAGCTATAAGTGCTGATAGATATTTGATCCTGGAAAATGAGCCGGAATTAGAAAAGTCGATTCGAGATTATGTAATAAAAAAGATTGAAACACTTGAAAAGGAATTTTCGGAGTTATAGTGATAAGGTGTAATTATGACGGAGTGTTGCGGAACTTGCAAATACGGTCACTATGATAAAATGCAAGGTTATGTATGTGTGAATGATGAAAGTGAATATGTAGCCGATTTCGTAGAATATGAGCATTGGTGCGAAGATTGGGTGAGTAAGAATGATGAAGATGATTAAGCGGTTATTTTGCAGGCATAAAAGAACAAAGCATTTGTACACATACCTAGAACAACAGGAAGATGGTTCGTGGATTACACATCATGTATGGAAGTGTATGGATTGTGGGAAAGAAATTTATTAGGAGCTTTTAGATGGGACAAAAATAAAGAAAATAAAATCCGAAGGGAGAATAAACTATGTGGGTAATATTTATATTGTCTGCGATTGTAATTGCGATTTCTGCTTTGGCTGTAATTTATATCGGCAATAAAATTGTTAATGCTATGAAGCGAGACGATTATAAACTAGATAGAGATATCAATAAAAGCAATAAAGAAGAGAACGAAAAGGAGAAAGAAAAACATGAGTAAAAAAGGATTAGTAATTGGATTAGTAGCTGTTGTAGCAGTAGTCGGAGGTGGTTTTACTGTAAAATCATTAGAAAAAGTTGATACTGGTAAAGTAGGTGTTGTGTACTCTATGAAAGGTGGAGTAAAAGATGAAACTTTACCTCAGGGTTATCACTTTATCAATCCGATATTAAAAGTAAAAGAGTTTACAATTGGAAATGAACAACTCATTTTATCAAAAGATAAAAGAGAAGGAAGTAAGGGTGATGACTCATTTAAAGTAGCAACATCAGATGACGCAAGTATTTCTATTAGTTTTCAGATGTCCTATCGTTATAAACCGGAAACAGTCGTAGATACATATAAGAAGTTTAAGGGAATGGACGGAGAAGATATTGTAGAACAGAGAGTAAAAACTGTATTAAAATCAAAGATTTCAGAAGTCACAACAGATTATTCAATGATGAATCTTTACAGCGGTAATAGGTCGGAAATCAACAATAAGATTACTGACTATCTCAACGAAGAGTTCGGAAAGGCATACGGAATCGAAGTATTAGATGCTTCTATTATTGATGTTCACCCAGACAATAAACTGAAAGAAGCAATTGATGCAAGAGTAAAAGCGTTGCAGGAGAAACAGCAAGCAGAAGCAGAACAGGAAAAAGTAAAAGTTCAGAAAGAAACAGAAAAAATGCAGGCAACAGCAGATGCAGAGATTGTAGTAACAAAGGCAAAAGCAGAAGCTGAAGCGAACAGGCTTAAATCTGAGTCTATCACAGATGAGTTGATTAGAATGAAAGAGGCAGAAGCCCATATGCAGCATGGTTTTGTTACAGTTCAGGGCGCAAGTACTGTTGTAAAGTAATAATACGTTTATCTATATACTGATTATGAATTATTTAAGAGAAAAAATAAAATGATTAAAGGATTTTTATTAGCGTTTAATGTAATTCTGATTGTAATATTCCTGATTGGAATGATTTACGGATTAAAAAAAGAAGACAAAGGGATAGGATTGTTTAGTGGCTCTATTGCATTGATTATGGCATTGAATTCATTGTTCATTTTAAATTCATAAGATTTTGTGAGGTGTCGAATAGGTAACGATATCAAAGTAGAGAGATTAATAAGAATATTGCCAAGTTGTAAGTGGTGAGTGAATATCCATAACAAGCAACAATATCTTTACAGAATTTAATCATGTGTGGTGCAAATCCACACCCTCACAATCGCCGTAATTTCTTTTCATTTGTGTTATCCCCTTTTTAGTTCCCCATAGCGGAATGCCGTTAAGAACCGTCACAAGGTTCGTGGGGATTTGAATAAGCAATTAAATACAGCGTGAAGAGACGGTAGCGGAACAAGGTTTCGTGGAAGCACATATTTGTGTGGATGGTACAAGTCGGGTAAACATCTGGTCGGAACCCTGCCGATAAACAACAGAAAATCATAACGCTTGTCCTCGTTCGTGAGTGCCGACTAACTGTTGCATAATCTCAGTTGCTTGTTCTTGTCAGTAAAGACGTTAAAAACAAACACTTTGTTTTTACCACTCATGGTCGGTTTGAAGTCCTGTAATGCTATACAATCGACAAAAAACTTAATCCAAAGGAAATAAGACAAATTCAGTGATTACAGTAGTCTAGATGCTTTGGATATTCGCCGGAAGCAATTTAATGAGTGACTGCTGGGCGGTCGAGGGTGGTTTATAAAGCGAATTAGTGTCAAGCATGGCACGATAAACATGAATGCAAGCCGGGAAGACCGGCTTAATGGGGAATAATTCAGTGGAAGAAGATACGTCTTATAAGCGGATTGTTGTGGGTTCGATTCCCACTTCCCCGATTTATGCCATGTTCCCATAATGGTATTGGAGCAGATTGCTAATCTGTCGGTCGAAAGAAATCGGCTTGTAGGTTCGAGTCCTGCACATGGCGCTTCACTAGTTTCTGTACATGCTAGTGACCTATATACAAACCCCGTAGCGGAAGCTGTTAAGGACTAGTCAGATGGTTCACGGGGATTCGTCAGAAAAGACGTAAAAATCACATGTACATGACTAACATAAAATACTTTATCTGTGGAAGTCAGACCTTGTACATTCTAGTGCAAACCGTATAGGCGGTGTATGGGAGAAGTTGCACAGGTGGACTGTGTATTATCATTGGAATACTCCCCTTCCTCAAGTGATAAATCATTGCGGTTCAAATCCGCATTCTCCCTTTGCTCTTGTAGTTTAATGGTAAAACGATTGACTTGTAATCAATAATTCTTGGTTCGATTCCAAGTATGAGCTTTAAAACATGATTACCTCGGTGAAGAACGGTTTTTCAGCCGTGCCGAGAGACTCAGGAATAATAGGATTGTTGCTATCGGGATACTGGTAGTAACATCAACCGTCTTTGGCATGTGAATGTCATGGAACGCATAGAAACTGTGCGTAGTGCCGAGTCGTGTATCACCATAGAGAGATCAAAAGCAGAACCCTTGTGGCTGACGAATAATAGACGCTTGCGGTGCAAGAATAATCCAATGATGTGAGGGGTGTGAGAGACCACGGACTAGTTGGAAAATCTCATTAAGTCGGTTTGCCTTGAATCCGAGAAATCGGAGTATAACACAAGAAGTTCGTTAAAGTAGCGGTATGGCAAATTCTTAAATAAATGGATATTAATTCAGACTTGAAATCTGCGATTACAAAACATTCTGAAAGAACCGTGAAATTTATGGGTAAAAGAGTCTCATATGTGCTTTGATCGCGGTAAGAAGCATTAGGTCGCTCCGAAGTGCTCAGACTTATCGTCACATTGGCAGAATATGATTGTTTTATGATGAATAAAGGGAAGCCTTAATCATGTTTTTAATTATGCAGAGTTTTTGGGTCCTGTTTATCTGCAAAGTAACTATTGTTTCTATATCAAGTGCTGAAACCGGACATTTGGAACTGTAGCTCAGTTGGGAGAGCAGCTGACCGTTAATCAGCATGTCGCAGGTTCGATTCCTACCGGTTCCGTGCGTCCGGCTCATTACCGGATAGACGAGCACATGAGGTCAATGTCTCGGCGAAAAAAAATAAATGCCGATATAGGTTGCTTGACAGTAGAGTATGGACAAGATTGTAATGAAGTGACCGGATAATACTTTCCTGTATCGGAAACCTCACAGAAAGTAGGTGTTTTATGTTTCCGGTAAGATTCCCCGAACAGAATAGTGTGTTTAGAAAAGATGGATGTATGGATTTGCCAGCGTATCAAGAACACAATCAGGAATTTAATACAGTAGAAGTTATTTCATGTTGGGAGTTCACAGACGAAGAATGTATTCAACTCTTGAAAGAAATAAAAGCCGGTAATCGTCCAAGAATATTCCTGTCAGTAATTGGCGGTCAACCGCCGGTATCGTTATTTATGAGAGATGGTGATAATAATGCAAGGGACAATTAGTGATGGCGTGTATTACTGCCCCAAAGGGCATAGAACATCTCAGAGAATAGAAAAAGATACTAATGCGGTGAATTTACCGATATGGTGTAAGCATTGTAAAAAGGCGTATTATCCGAGGATAAAAAAGGGAGCATTACAGAAATGATTTTGTTAAAAACAATAGGAGTGTTGGGGTTGATTGCATTTGCTCTGATGCTATGCACTATTGCAGGATTTGGATTGGCACATACTGTTGTTGGGATCCTAATTGGGTTAAATGATGGAGACGAAGGGATGAATCAATACGATGATGTAGTATGGAAAGAAAAATTAGGATTTAAAAAGTTATTTAGAAGCAAAAGAAATAAAGAGCCAGAGCCTAAGAGCCAGAGCCGATGATTTGTAGGTAAAACTACAGATTGTCGGCTTTTTTGTGTTTAAGGAGAAAAAAAGTGATATCAGGAAGAAATAAGAGAATTATTAATGCAATACAAAAACAGAATCCAACGTGCGACACCATGAGAGATTTGTTTGGAATGGCAAGAGCAATTTATGAAGAAGATGAACATGAGCTTGCATATTGCTTAAAACTTACCAAGTATGTAAAAGATATGGTCGCATTTCTTCCAACATCCAATTCTATGAACGAACTGTATTGGAATATTCTTTTATGGGAAGCTCCGTTTCTATTTGAAAGTTTCTTACTTCATATGGAGAAGAATAGGCCATACAAGAAAAAATTTTATGAGCCTAGAATAAATCCGCTAAAAATTGTCGTGGATGATTTACAGGATTTGGAAGACGGTGTAATTGAATTTTACGGATTATCAATGCCGCCACGAGTAGGTAAGAGTACAATTTGTATTTTCTTTTTCGCATGGATTTGCGGAAAACGTCCAGCAAGCCATAATGCTATGAGTGGGCATAGTGGAATCTTAGCGGATAGATTTTACAATGATATAATCAAACTTACTGAAAATGAAGAATATACGTTCCATGAAATTTTCCCTGATGTAAATTTGGTTAGTAAATCATCTGAAAAAAATGAACTTTTTTATGATGATGTAGAAAGTTTTGCAACAGTAACTTGTCGTGGTATTGATGGAACATGGACCGGTGCTGTTGATATTAGTTCCGATGGGTATCTATATGTGGATGACTTGGTTCGAGATCGTAAAGAATCTTTAAGTCCACGACGTCTTGAAGGAAGATATCAAGATTATTTGAATATTCTTGTTGACCGTAAAAATGATGGTTCGAAAGAATTAATGGTCGGGACTCGTTGGAATGTAATGGATCCATTAGGGCGAGTAGAAAAAGAGTATAAAGATGATCCACGATATAGATTTCGGAAAATTCCGGCATTAAATGAAAAAGGGGAATCCAATTTTGATTATCCGGTAAAAGGTTTCTCTACACAATACTATTTGGACATGAAGAAAAAGCTTGATAAGAATGAATGGGAAGCTAAGTTTATTCAGCGTCCATTTGTACGAGAGGGATTGCTTTTCCAATCAGATAGTTTGAGGTACTATAATGGCATTCTTCCGGAAGGGGATCACCGTGTAGCATCAGCTTGTGATGTTGCTTGGGGTGGTGGAGATAGCTTATCAATGCCAATCGGATATGAATACGGAAATGGCGATGTGTATATTCCATCATGGATTTTCAACAAGGGGAAGAAAGAAGTTACATTGCCGCTTGTTATTGGGAAAATTATGGGAGAAAAAATACGTCAAATACAGTTTGAAGCAAATAACGGAGGAGATATGTACCGAAAATATGTTGATGAAAAACTACAAGAAATGAATTACAAGTGTAGCTGTACTGATAAAAAAGCGCCGGGTAATTTAGAGAAAATGTCAAAAATCATTGCATATTCGGGATATATACAGCAACACTTCATTTTCTTGGAACCGGATTTGCAGGATGAAGAATATAGTGATGCAATGGATGAACTATGCATGACTGTGCAAATTGGACAGAACGATCATGATGATGCAGCAGACGGTTTGACGCAATTAGCAATGGCACTTGAAGGAGAAATATACGCGCAATGCGAAGCGATGGAAAGACCATTTTAGGAGAACTTATGTACGAAGAAGCTTATGAAAGATTGTGTTATGCGGTGATAAGGAAAGCAGTACAAGATTATCGCATAGCATTAAAAATATTAAAAAAAAGACCAAAAGATAGTATTGCACTTAGAGATAAAAAAGAGTGTGAGAGTTTTTTTGAGAATGAAATGGAGCTGTATACAAATTTAGATGGAAAGACATTAGCGAGAAAAATTCGAGAAAAAGTTGAGGCGGAGTTCAATGGATAGAAGTATTTTGGTAGATTTACATAAAAACAGAAAAGAACTTGAGGCAGTAAATAAATCAATATGCAGGCTGCAGAAGCAGTTAGATAATGTTCCTGTTGTTTCGGGGAAAGTGTCAAGTTCAAGTAAAGAGTTCCCATATGTGGAAAGTCATTTGACAGTTGAAATGAAGGCACCGAGAGAAGCAGATAGGCTTGAGAGACGGATTATTGAGAAGAAAAGCAGGAAAAGAATCTTGAAATCCAAAATTCGCGCTGCCGAAATGTTTATTGAAAATATGCCGGAAGGAATTGAGAAGGATATTTTCGAGATGGTTTATCTTGAAGAAATGACACAATGTGAAGTAGCAAAATTTGTTGGATATACACAAGCAAGAGTTTCCCAAATCATTTCCGGTGTGTTGAAAGATTTATAACATTTATATTTTGAGTATGCTACAATTATAATGTAAAAATATGTAAAGAAGTTTAAAATGCTCTGCGCGAAAAGTGCAGGGCTTTCTTTATGCGGAAAGTTGGTGAGGTCGTGGCAATTTTATGGCATGAAAATAGAAAAGAATTTCATAAGGTTTGCAAAGGAAATTACGGAAGAAAAGTAATTTATACAAACAAAAAAGAAATAAATCGCGATAATGTGATGGAGGTTTTTGAAAAAGCCCTTCCTATCCACAATCAGAATAGACGTGAAATAGATTACTTATACCATTATGTTGGTGGTGATCAACCTATTCTGTACCGATCAAAAGATGTCAGACCTGAAATAATAAATAATGTTGTAGAAAATCATGCATTAGAAATCGTCCGATTTATGACAGCGCAAACTTATGGAGAACCAATTCAATATGTGAGTATGAAAGGCAAAGAAAACCTGTCCGAAGAAATTGACAAGATAAATGATTATATGAGAAACATCGATAAACCGTATTACGATGTGCTTATTGGAGATTGGCAGAGCACTTGCGGTACCGCCTACAGAACGACATGGAGTGTTCCGAAAAATCAAAATAAGGAACGCGGTATGCCCGCAATGCGAATTGATTGCGCTGATCCGCGAGACAACTTTATTGTATATTCTTCAAGTTACGGGCACGAAGCAATGGCATCATTTTCAAGATGCTACAATGAGGAAGATGAAGAGTATTGGTTATGCACAACTCCTAAAAGAGTATTTGTGATTAAAGACAATAAGATAGATTCTAATACGCCGAATGGGCACGGCAGAATACTTTTAGTGGAATATCCAAACAATGTACGCCGACTTTCAGATGTTGAAATTGTAATTACAATGCTTGATTCAATCAATAAGATCCAATCAAACAGAGTAGATGGAATTGAACAGTTTGTACAAGCATTTATTAAATTTGTAAACTGCGAAATTGATGAAAATACATTTTTGAAAATGTGTAAGCTTGGTGCTTTAAGTGTAAAAACAGTAAATCCTTCCATGCCGGCAGAAGTTGGAATGGTTTCTTCACAATTAGACCAGGAGCAGACACAAGTATCAAAAGATGATTTATACAAGAATATGCTTATCATTGAGGGAATGCCGAGCCGAGAGCAGAATACCGGCGGTGATACCGGACAAGCGGTATATCTTCGTAATGGTTGGGATTTTGCAGAGCAGCGCGCAAAGATTGATGAGCCGGTAACAATCAAGTCTGAAAAAGAGTTTTTGAGGATTGCGCTAAATATTTTAAAAACAAAACAACAGATATCAGATGAAATTGAAGTTTCAGATATTGATGTGAAGATTACTAGAAACAATACGGACAATATGCTTGTTAAAGCGCAAGCGCTGATTTATTTGTTAGAAAAAGGTATACATCCAAAGATTGCTATTCGTACTGTTGGATTATGGAGTGATCCGGAAAAAGTATATCTTGAAAGTAAACCATGTTTGGATGCTAAGTATAATGCATCTGAAGGAATGAAAAATAAATTAGAACTATTCATCCAATGTTTGAATGCAGGATTTGGTGTGGAGGAAGCAGGAGCAAAAGCAGGATTAGGGAAAATAGATATTTCAAATAACCCGAACTTTTCAAAATGGGATTATGTTTTTGATGAGGAATGATGATGTATGCATGAATATATTGAGAAGTCGATTGGGAGTCTGAAAAAGAAAACTCAATCGACTTTTAACAATTCGAGATTAAGCTTGCTAAAATTCGATGAAATCAGTTTACTTCAAGTTAAGAAAGAGTCAAATAGCCTGTATAAGAAGTTGAAGAGACAAAGCGAAGCATTCTTTTTAGCTTTAATACATAAATTAGCAACGGATATGAATTTTAATGAGAACGAATATTCGTTAGAACATTTTTTGACATCATTTAGTCCGGTTCTTCTATACACGTTTGAAACAGAAACAGAAAGAAAGCAAGCGAAGCATTTTGAAATGATCGCTTCAATCGGAGATTTAAAAAGTCCTCGAGTGTTAGAAGAACAGAAAAAAGAGATTCGTTATTGGATGATGCAGTTAGAAGAAACTGCAGTCGATATAGAAAGAGAAATCTTTCTAAAAGAAGCTAGAAAACGTGGAGTCAAAAAAGTGAAGTGGCTTACTAAGCATGATGGAAAGGTTTGCAAAGATTGTGCTGACCTAAATGGTAAGATATTTGAAATCGAAAATATTCCACGCAGACCTCATATTGGTTGCAGATGTTGGTTGAAAGAGGTATAAATCCATGAAAAAAGAAACTAGTAGAAACACACAACGGAGTCGTGATGATCCGAAAGAAGAAAAGAAAAAGAGAAAACCAAGTTATTTGAAAGACAGGAAAACTTCAAGCGGAGTTACGTTTGAATGTTAAATGTCTTTTTTTATTTTGCAAGTCCGAGCGTAAGAGGACAGGAATCGTGCGGAGCGTCCCGCGTAAACAAAGTGTAGATTCTGAGAGAAAGGAAGAAAAGAAATGACAAGAGAAGATATTAGAAAACAGTTTCCAGATGCCACAGAAGAACAGATTACAGCGATTCTTAATATCAATGGAACTGATTTAGACAATGCCAAGAAAAACAATGTAGATCCAAAGATTTTGAAAAAACTTCAGGAAGATTCGGCTGCTTATGCGAAATTACAAGAAGCGGGATTAACTGATGAAGAAAAAATTCAGAAAGCGTTACAGGATGCTGAGGATACAAAGATTGAATTTGCGAAGAAAGTAAATAAATTGGATGCAGAAAAAATTCTTGTAGCGGCAGGGCTTACAGAAGAGGACTACAAAGATTTGATTGATGGTATTGTTACAGATAATTCTGATTCAACAAAAGCAATGGCTACAAATCTCGCGAGTCTCATTAGAAAGCAGAAAGATGCAGCCGTTCAAAAGACAAAAGAAGAGTTAATGGATGGCACAAATACACCAAGCGGCGGTTCAGGTGGAAATGGAGGAGAGGAAAAGTCAACAGCTGAAAAATTGGTTGAACAGTTCTTCGAAAAGTCGGAAGGAAACAATAAAGATATTTTATCGCACTATATTTAAGGAGGAATTTATTATGGCAGTTTCAAATATGGCATTTGAGAAAGAAGTTTTTGCGGCAGATGTGCAAATTTTAAAAAGAAAACCGTTTGAAGCTATTCCAATCACACTTGATTTTACAAGTGTAGTGGCGAAAACGGAAAGTGGAAAGAAAATTGTTAAGGCTGGAACACCAATTGGAAAGACAGGCGTTTCAGATAACACAGCAGCAGTAATTGGAATTTTGCTCCATGATGTTACAGAAGACAGACCGCAGGCTACTGTTTTAAAGAAAGGGTACTTAAACACGAAGCTTGCAGAAACACATTGTGGTGTCACTTATGATGCGGCAGTTAAAACAGCATTGCCGATGATTGTATTCGAATAAGGGGGAATAAAAATGTTAGTAAATGAAGTAGTAAATTCTAAAGCTATTGCTCTTGCAGCCACAAACGATGCGAGCAATGATATCCCGTATTTGGGATTGCGCTGGTTTCCGGAAGCAAAAAAATCCGGTCTTGATTTGAAATGGATTAAAACACACAAAGGGCTTCCGGTGTCTTTAGCTCCATCTAATTTTGATGCGTTGCCGGTAATTAGAGCGCGTAAGGGATTAAAGACGGAAAAAACACAGATGGCATTTTTCCGTGAACAGATGGTAATTACAGAGGAAGATGCACAGGAGATTGATCGTATTAAGGATGAAAAGGATCCATATTTGCAAGGGGCTTTGCAGTCTATTTATAATGATACAAACAATCTGTCGCGTGGCGCAGAGGTTGTTTCTGAAAGAATGAGAATGGCTCTTTTGGCGACTGTGAATGGTCATCCTATGATTGGTATTGAGAGTGATGGTGTGAAATATGCTTATGACTATGATCCTGATGGAGAGTATGCGAAAGAGCATTATGCTAAATTAGAAGAAACATCTATGTGGAGTGATGCAGCACAGGCTAAACCGATCACTGATTTGAATAACGCAAGAAAACAACTTGCTAAGAAAGGTAGAATTGTAAAATATGCATTGATGCGTTCAGATACATTTCAGTATCTACTTGAAAGCGCACAAGTTAAGAATTCTTTACTTGCACAGAATCAGTCAGCCGTGATTGAGATTACAGATGAAAATGTAATGGCAGTTGTTAAGAACAGAACAAAACTTACAATTGTTTTATACGACAAAATGTATATTGATGAGGCAGGAAAAGAACAGTATTTCTATCCGAATGACAAGGTAACGCTTCTTCCAGAAGGCGCCCTTGGAAAAACATGGTTCGGAACTACACCGGAAGAAAGAACAGCCAGACAAGTAGCTGATGTTGATGTTTCGATGTATGGAGTCGGAATTGCTATTGCAACAAAAACAGAATACGGTCCACCGGCTCTTACATCCGTAACAGCTTCCGAGATCGTATTGCCTTCTTATGAGAATATGGATAGTACATTTGTACTTGAAGTTCATTCAGCGTAGGGAGGTTTTATTATGGCTAAATATCCTTATATTGTGGTTAAAAACGGCATTTGGTATCCAACCGGGACAGAAGTTCCGGTTGATATTCCAGTAGAAGAAATCGAGTCTGATGTTTCGGATGAAGAATCTGTAGAGGAGAAGAAAACTACAAGAGGAAGAAAGAAACAGGTGTAATGGCTATGAAAGATATTCAGAATGAAGTTTACGAGGATTTGATTGTTGAGTTGCAATTAGTAAGCGAAGTTGATAAAAGACAGTTGTTTGTAAAAGTAAAAAATGCTTTTCGTGAAATAAAGAATAGAAGAAGTTATCCTTCTCATTTTTCGGAAGTAGACATTCAAAAAGATCTCGAAAAACTTTATTCGAATATTCATGATTTAGCATTATATGATTATAACCAAATTGGAGTTGAGGGGCAAATAAGCCACTCTGATAATACTAACACGAGAACATGGAAAGACAGAGAAGAATGTCTGAAAGGAGTGTTCGCATGGGCAGGATTCTAGCAGAAAGGTCATGGTGATCCAAGTATCTCCCAGCTATGGGTTAAATAGTGAAGAAGATTGTGCGTGACAAAAAGTCGCAGAGGATGCTCAGTATATCGGTGGTGGGAGGAGCATGGTATGAGAGATTTGAAAAAGAATCAAAGAAAAATATGGTATTCATTATATGATGGTAAAAAGCCTATTCTTGATGAGTTTGGCGACGAGACCGGAGACTTTGAAGTTTGCTATACGAAGCCAAAACAATTTGATATAAGCTTGTCGGCCGGGCATGGTGCCGCATATGCCAATGTATTTGGTGCTGATGTGGAGTATTCGAGAACAATCATGACAACAGATACGAAATTGCCGATCACAGAAACGTCTCTTGTATGGTACGAAACAGAACCATTGTATAAGGCTGATGGTTCGGTTGATGTGGATTCGGCTGATTATGAAGTTTCGACACCGCCAGCAAATGGCTTGGATGTCATGGTAATTGCATTAAGAAAGAGGAAGAAAAATGGCTAAGAGGTTTACAACCGGATTATCTGCGAAAGGTTTTCGTAACATTGCAAAGCAAATACATGAATATAGAAATGATTTGACCGAAAAGTGTAAAGAGTTTGCTAGACAATTGGCAGAAGAAGGTGTTGCGATTGCACAACTTAAAATTTTATCTTTTGATGCTGTTATGACGGGAGAACTATTAGATAGTATGGAGTTGGAACCGGGAGATATTATATCTTGCGGAAGTTCATATTATATTTATACAAATTGTTCATGGGCAAGTTTCGTTGAGTTTGGTACTGGTATAGAGGGAAAAGAGAATCCACACCCGGATACCGGAATTGCTGGTTGGAAATACGATATGAATGAACATGGAGAAAACGGTTGGTTCTATTACAAAAATGGAAAGTGGCATTGGACAAAAGGAATGCCATCTCGTCCGTTTATGTATGAAACAGCACAAGAGTTAAAAGATATGGATATCATATTACATATTGCAAGGAGAGTGTTTGGTGATGATTGACGTATCGAATCGAGTAAGAAGTAATGTGAAGATTTATATTACTGATCTTTGCGAGTGTGTGCAGAACGAAAATAAAACACCTACAACCTTTCCGGCAGTAAGTGTAAAGCAGATCGATAATCCCGATATTGCAGTAGATTTAGAAAATGCAGAAAATGCCGTTCGTTCTGTAATAGAAATTCAAGCATTTTCGAATAAGAATCTTACAGAAGCAACGAAGATTATTCATAAAGCGTGCGATGCAATGCGAATCATGGGGTATGAAAGAAATTATGGACCTACAGAGGTTAAAAATGCATCGGATACAAACATCTATCGGATGGTAGCAAGATTCAGAAGAATTGTATCATCTGTAGATGAAATAGAAAAATTTGTTACTGAGAAAGTGTAAATCACTTTCTTTTTATTTTGCACCGAATATCGGAAGAGATATTCGCTGACCGGCAAAAGTTAGCCGGTAGAAAGGTAGGTAAATTATGGCTGGTGGAAGAAGTACAATTAACACCGTATTAAAATCAGGAACAACTGCATCTGCATTGACACAGTTATGCAGAATCAAATCTTATCCACAGTTAGGTGGAGAGCCGGAGCAGATCGAAACAACAGATTTAGAGGATACATCTCAGACATTTGTTCCTGGGGTACAAGCCGTAGAAGCAATGGCATTTACAGCAAACTACACAAAAGAAGCATATGAAAAAGCAAAAGCTGCAGCAGGAAAAGAAAATATTTACGAGTTGAACTTTGGCGCAGAAGGCGTAGACGGTGCGTTCTCTTGGAAAGGACAGCATAATGTATTTGTAAATGAGGGTGAAGTAAATGGAGTTAGAGAAATGACAATCTCTGTAACACCATCAACGGAAATTAAAGCTGAAAAAGCTGCTACTGCATTTGCGGATGCTTAGTAAATTGGTTGGGGAGTAGTCGATTGGCTATTCCCTTTTCTTATATATAGGAAGAAATAGAAAAAGGAGAAAGAAAAATGCAGATTAAAATTAACAATAAAGATTATACAGTTCCACAGTTAACATTTAAACACTTTACAAAAATGGAAGAGCAGGGAATGTCTATTGGTGAGGTTTTTGGAAAAAGACAGACAATGCTTGCAGCTATGGGTTTTGTTTGCGTAGTGGCGGAATGTGATCGTGACGAAGCAGAAAGATTGATTGAGCAGCATGTATTAGGCGGTGGAGATTTAGAGCCAATTGCGCATGCTTTTTTTAATGCTGTGATGGATTCTGATTTTTTCTGCAAAATGCTGGGAATCGAGAAGAAACCGGCGAAAGTGAAGAATATGAAAGCGAAAGTGAAAGCAGTAGAGGAACAGACGGAAGCGTAGAAGTAATTCGTTTCGAAAATTGCACGCAGTTTATCCGTGATTATTATCTGCCGAAAGCTATTTCGTGTGGAATAAGATATGATGACTTCCTGAACATGACTCCAAAATTATTTCACATATATCGGAAAGTTCATGAAAAAGAAGAGCAGAAAAAGGCAGATATGATGGATTATTATGCATGGTTGAATGGATTGTATGTAAAAAGTGCAATTATATCATGTTTAGGTAAGAACTCTAAGTATCCTGAAAGACCATTTACGGTAGAGCAAAGAGAAGAATCGTTTAGAAATGAAAATCCGGATAAAGCAGCAGCTTTTGATTTTGAAATATATGCGAATGCATTTAATGCGATGAGAAAGAGTGGTGAGGAAAGTGTCGAATGAAATTGATAGACTTGAAATAGCGGTTGAAGCAGAAGCAAATCGTGCGAATCGTGCGTTAAGCGGGATGGAAAAAAGACTTGAAAAAATTGCACAGAGTCTTGAAAAAGTAATATCGCTGTCAAATGGAAAGTTTGATTTTGGGAATTCTTTTGATACGGGCAATTTGAAAAAAGCAGATAATGTTATTGATAATATTTCCCGTAAAATGAGGAATCTTCAAGGAAAGACATTTTCTTCAAAAAAAAATAATTCAAATGATCTAAAGTATGCTGTTAAGCCGTTAAAAGAGATTAGCAGACTATTTAAAGATTCTACGCTTGACTTTGATGTGGATGGAAAATCGATTCAGCAATTGAAACAGATGTTGGGATCCTTTGAAAGAGAATACGATCGGCTTAAGCACAAATTAGACGATAAGATTGAACTTGATGTTGCCACGGGTGGAAACGGAGAATTGGGTGGTAAAGATGTTTATCGTACAATTCAACAAATGGAGCAGTACGAAAATGCGATTGATCGTGTGACAGAAGCATTGGGGAGAATGCAAGAACAACAATCTAATTTCAAAATTAAGCGTATGGGAGATGATATTGTTTCAGGTGAGGAAATATTGAGAAATGTTTCAAAAAGCGGAAGCATGAAGCAATACAGCTCAAAAGAAATTCAAGATTTCATAGATAATTTTGCTGGAAAAAATGTTCAGAAACTATACGATTATGAGTCGGTTATTAAACGATTAAAATCTCAATTGCGAGAATTGGCCAATCAAGGAAAGATTGAGGGCGACTCGCAGTTTGATGAGAAAGCTAGACAAATTGCTAGAGCAGAAGCGGAGCTAAAGAGATACAAAAGGGAAATGAAAAATGCGGCAGAAGCAGAAGTTGGATTGCGTAAAAGTAAAAACGAGGCGGAAGAATTAGCAAATAAAATGAAAAAAGTTTCTAGTGCTGCAAGGAAAGCTACAAATTCTATATGGAGTGGTTTTAAAAATGCAGGAAACGCTATTGCAAATGCAACAAAGAAACTTATCGGTTTTCATAAACAGAATAAAAAAGGAATGCCATTAGGACGGATGCTTGGTTCATCCGTTCTTTTTTCTTTTGTATTTCAAGGAATTAGCGCTATTCAGAATGCAATTGCAGAAGGCTCGAACAATCTTGTGCAATACAGTAATCAATACAATGCAACAATCTCTTCTATGGTGTCAGCATTAACTTATTTGAAGAATGCTTGGGCTGCTGCATTTGCTCCAATTGCAAATGTTGTTGGCCCGTATATTTCATCATTTGTAAAGATGATCGCTACAGCGCTAAATGCCATTGGTACATTTTTTGCTGCACTTACCGGAAAGGGTTTTGTAGTACATGCAAAAAAGGTAACACAAGATTACGGTGCATCACTTGCGAAAGTGGGCGGTGGTGCTGGTAAGGCAGCCAAAGGACTTGGAGACGCAAATAAAAAAGCAAAAGATTTACAAAAGACAATGTTTGGCTTTGATGAGTTAAATGTACTTAATGCTCCACCTAAAGATGCTGGAGGTTCGGGTGGCTCTGGTGGCGGAGGCGGTGGTGGAGCAGGAGGAATTGAATTAAGTCCTTCTGATATGTTTGAAACCGTTCCTGTCGAAGGCGCAATTGCTGATTTTGCTAAAAATTTACGAGAGGCTTTCTTGAAAGAAGATTGGGAAGGACTCGGAGAAATAATGGCTGGTGCAGTAAATAAAGGACTGCAAAAGCTATATGACGTGATAAGTTGGGATAATGTTGGTCCGAGGATCACTAAATTTTGCAATGCATTCACAACAACATTCAATAGTCTTGTTGATAATATTGATTGGGACTTGATGGGTAGAACAATCGGTGCTGGCTTTAATACGGTAGTAAATACTTTGTATCTGCTTGTGGATGGTATTGATTGGAAGAATCTTGGAAAGAAATTCGGAATCGGATTCATGGGACTTGTTGATGAAGTAGATTGGAAGAAATTCGGAAATCTGCTTGGTGCTAAGTTCATGATTGCTTGGGATTTGCTTGTGGGATTTGTTAGGGAATTAGATGGAGAAGATATTGGTGAGGCTCTAGCTGATGCATTCAATGGAATCTTTGAAGAGATAGACGGAGAAGATATCGGCAAAGGTGTTGGTAAAACAGTAGATGTTATTATTGATGCGTTCCGTGAATTCTTAAAAGAAGCTGAATGGGGAAAAGCCGGAAAAGAAATATGGGATGGAGTGAAAGCCGCTTTTAAAGCAGCCTCTGATGAAGGTGAGAACAACGGAATTATCGCAACAGCAGTTATTAGTACTGTTCTTTGGAAAGCGAAGGTTCCTGGTCTTGTGTTAAACTCTGTAAAGAAATTTCTTTTAGAAAAATTAGCTGGATTAACGCTCGATTTGTCTGTTAAGTTAGCGAATTTTAAATTAAGCATGGGAGAAACATCTATTGTAAAAGCTATAAAGGACTTTTTGGTATTAAAACTTACAGATGGAATTACGCTACCTAGCTTATCAATAAAGCTTGGTTCATTTGCAATGTCTCCAGCTGGCTTAGAAATAGCTACTAAGATTCTTGATTCAATTTGGCGTGGGGTACAAAACCTATTGCCTGATTGGTCATGGAAGCTGCTTGGAAATATTGGTGCAGGTTTAGTGCTTGGGGCAGCTACATGTATTCCGGGTGGTGCTATTGCAGGAGCAATTGTAGGGGCTATTACAAGCGGTGTGGATTGGAGCCAAGTAGGAAAAGATATAATTAAAAATGTCTTCAATTATGACTTGGCAAATTCATGTTTCGAAAAAATGAAAGAGCATTTCAAAAAAGCTTTTTCTGGAAAAGGAAAGTGGACAGATATTGGAAAAAATATTCTGCTAGGAATAGGACAAGGAATTATAGGAGCATTAACATTTTTGGTAGAGCCAATAGCAGATTTGTTTTCGTGGACATGGAAAGAAATCTGTAAAGTGTTCGGAATTCATAGCCCAGCAACAAAAATGAAACCAATCGGCGAAAATATTCTACGAGGAATTATTGAGGGATTTAAAAGCGTATGGGATGAAATCACGACAGTTTTTTCAGATTTTTATGAAAATAAAGTTAAGCCTTGGTTTACTTTTGACAAGTGGGCAGATCTTGGTAGAAAAGCATGGGACGGCTTGAAAAGTATTTTCGGTGGTGGAAAAACCGAAAAGAAAAAAGTTGATGTCGATGTAGAGTTGAAGAAAAAAGGATGGAAGAATCTTGATGATTTTGTTGGCAAATTAAAAGAAAAAGGTGTTGAGCTTGGAAAGAAAGGCTGGAAAACCCTTGATAAATTTGTTGGTGAAATCAAAGAAAAAGGTGTCAGCATCAAGAAAAAAGGTTGGACTACGATTTCTAAATTCGTTGGAGAAATTGGAACGAAAACTTTTGGATTAGGAAGAAAAGCATGGACAACTGTTTCTAACTTTGTTGGGAATATCGGAACAAAAGCATTTTCTTTAGGAAAGAGCGGATGGTCTACGGTATCAAGCTTTGTTGGAAACATTGGAACGAAGATTTTTTCACTTGGTAGAAGTGGATGGTCTACGGTATCGAATTTCGTAGGAAATATCGGCACAAAGTCGTTTGCTTTGGGCAAGAGTGGCTGGTCTACATTAAACAAATTTGTTGGAACATTATCTCCTATTAGTGTTTCCTTAAGAAAAACTTGGAGATCATTAGCGAGCGCTCTTGGAATTGAAACCGTGAAGCTTGGAATTAAATTACCTAGAATTGGTGTAAAGTGGAGTAGTTCAAAGATTGCGGGTTTCTCTATTAAATATCCAAGTGGTTTTTATACTTATGCAAAAGGTGGATTTCCGAATGTCGGAGAAATGTTTATTGCTAGAGAAAAAGGGCCTGAAATGGTTGGTAAAATCGGTAGAAAGAATGCTGTTGCAAACAATAATCAAATTACAAGTGGTATCAAACAGGCTGTAATTGAAGGAATGATGGAAGTGTTCATGGCAACTGGCGGAGTTGGTGGAAACGACAACAAGCCTATCCATGTTTACGCTGAACTCAGAACGGAAAATGATGAAGTTTTAGCAAGAGCAGTAGCAAGAGGAAATGACAAAATGGGCTATAGGTTTGAACCGAGCCCAGCATATTAAGCTATGGAGTGGGATTATTCTCACTCCATTTTTATTGAGGTGAAAAAATGGCATTTTGGGAAGTAGATGGAAAGGTGATTAAAACACCTTCGCAATTTGATATTGAATTTGAAGATATTTCTGCAAGTGATGCTGGACGTACTCAGGATGCCTTGATGCATAAAAATAGAGTCGGAAGAAAGTGCACGATAAAACTCGCATGGAACAATCCGACACCGGAAGAGGTGCAGCAGATTTATACAGCATTCTCCCCGGAGTATTTTCAAGTAAAATTCCCGTTTGGAACTGGTACTCGCACACTTACTTTTTATGCTGGTAATCAAAGTTATCCTATGAAGCAATGGTTTGTAGGCGGTAAGCGATACGGACAAGTCGCATTTAATATCATCGAGAGGTAGAGAGTTATGATTAATGTTTCGAATTTATTTAAAGAAGAATTGAATAATGGAAATAGAAATTTTCTTGCCTATGCTGATATTACATTGAAAGATAATACTGTTTTGAAATTAGATCCTAGCGATATTTGGTCGAATGGTTTAGGAAATGAAGAAAATGTTTCTAGTCCTAGTTCATTCGATATAGGTTCTGCAATTATAAACAAATGTACGCTTGTTATTAATAATATCTATGATAAATATTCAAAATATGATTTTGAAGAAGCTAAGGTTCATTTAAGCGTAGGGTTAAAATTGTCGAATGAAACGATCGAAAAAGTAAATTTGGGATATTTCAATGTTAATGAACCTAAATACAATGGTGCTCTGATTACTTTAGAATGTCTTGACGATATGGCAAAATTCGATAAGAAATATTCCGAAAGCACGCTTATGTATCCGGCTACTTTATTGCAAATTGTTCAAGATGCGTGCTCGAAATGTAATGTTGTTTGTGGAATAGCTGATTTTGAAAACGGCGATTATATAGTAGAGGAAAGACCATCCGATGAGGCTTTAACTTTTAGACAAGTTTTAGCATGGGTTGGGCAAATCGCTTGTATGTGGTTTAAAATTGATAAATTAGGAAAGTTGAGTTGTGGTTGGTATGAAACTCAAACAACAGAGAATACGCACGTAATTAGCTCGATAAGCACAATGAGTGTATGTACAGATGATGTGGTTATTACCGGAGTGCAAGTCACGGAATATAACACGAATCCTGAAGAACAATCAAATTCATATAAAGAGGGAACGGATGGATATGTCCTTTCCATCCAAAACAATAAATTAATTAACAAGGGAAGTGCTCAAGAAATAGCACAAATGATTGGAAGAAAAGTAATAGGTTTGCGATTTAGACCTATGAATATTTCTTTTCAAAGCAATCCAACAATAGAAGCCGGAGACAATGTTAATATTGTTGATTATAAAGGAAAAACATTCAAAACATTTGTGACTGGCAATCGTTTTACAGTTGGTAGTCTTCAATCTATAGAATGTGGTGCAAAGAGTCCACAGCGCAATAGCGCAGATAGATTTAGCCAATTGGCGCAAGATTACATTGAGGCTCAAAAAGAAATAATAAAAGAAAAGACGGAAAGAGAGAAAGCTATAGAAAATCTTCAACAGACATTGGGAGATTCATCAGGTATGTTCATTACAGAAGAAAAACAGCCTGATGGTAGCACGATTACATATATTCACGATAAACCAACAAAGGAAGAATCAAAGAATGTAATCAAGGTTACAAGCGAAGCAATCGGCATTTCTAATGACGGTGGTAAAACATATCCTTATGGTCTTTTTCTTACTGGCGATATAATTGCAAGATTGCTGTATGCAGTTGGAATTGATGCTGATTATATAAGAGCAGGAATTCTTTCCGACAAGACAGGCAAGAACTTTTGGGACTTAGAAACGGGAGAATTCAACATGTCTTCCACTTCTCTTATTGTAGACGGAAGTACGCTTGATGATTTAATAGACAGCTTTAAGCTAGAAATCCACAAAAACCATCCATCTATGCAGAATTATGACCCAAACACGCAAGAGTACACGCCGGATTACATAACAGAGCCACTCGTGTTATCTCCAAGTACAGAACTTGGCGGACATAGCGTTACAAGCGAATATGTGTGGAAGAGGATAGAGAACGGACAAGAAGTTGACTTGGTATCTTGGGAAGTAGTAGGAAGTACGGGAATTCTTACGATAAACAAAAACTTTGAAAGCAAGCAAAGAACTTATATTTGTTACGCCACCTACAATGATGGTACAAAGAATTTTGTAGACAAAAAGATTATTGAGTTTAATAAAACAGATGACGGAATGAACGGCACGTCCGGCAAACCGGGTGCAGATGGAAAGCCGGGGAAAGATGCAGCTATCCAAAGCCCGACAGAACCGGCAGACAAAACTCAACTTTGGTTAGATACATCTGTTGACCCGCCACTTTTAAAGCAATGGAACGGTGAGGAGTGGGTGATCGTAAATGATACCACAGGCGAGATCGAGTCACTTCGAACCGAGATGCAAAAAGAAATTGGAACTACAGCAGATGGAATTAAGCTAGAAGTTGCAAAGAACTATTACACCAAAGGCGAAGCGGAGCAGTTGCAAGCACATATCGGAACACAATTAGAGCAGACAGCAAAGGATTTCTTATTTAAATTTAACGAGTATAACAAGGAATTGAATGAGATTGAAGGCAACATGAACTCTGAATTTCAAAAGATTTCTGAGTATATTCGTTTTTTTAATGGAAATATCGAGATGGGAGCTGTTGGGAACGAATTTAAGCAGTTGATTACTCGTACCAAAAACTCATTTATGCAAAACGGTGTCGAGATTGCTTATTTTGGTAATCGAAAAATGTATGTAACAGACGGTGAATTCGTAAATTCGCTCCAAATCGGAAACTTTGGTTTTATTCCCGAAGATAACGGAAGTTTATCATTCAGAAAGGTAAGGTGATAGAGAATGGCATCATGTAAATATAATCCGGGGATTAACTCTGTCAATCCTTACGCGGTATTGAATGTCACACAGCAGTCGCAGAATGTCGCTACCAATAAAACTACCGTTAGGTACGAATTGCTACTATATAGACCATCTAAAATTAGCTCAAGTGCGAACAAGGCTTATAGCATTGTGGTCAATGGTAAGACTGTAAAGTCGGGAACAACAACGATTGGCGGTAGCGGTACAAAGAGTATTGCAAGCGGGACAACAGAGATCACGCACAATGCAGACGGAACAAAAAATATTAGCTTTAGTTTTTCGTTAGCGTTTGACATTGATTGGAACGTTGGACACATTGGAACGGGTAGAGCGAATGGCAGCATGACTCTTACTACTATTCCGAGAGCGACAACTCCTACTTTGAATCCAAGCAATTTATACTTAGGAAGTACAATAAGCATTAGCCTTCCGAGGGCATCTTCTTCCTTTACTCATAATCTTAGTTGGAAATTCGGATCTCTTACCGGAACAATCGGAACGGGAATAGCGACATCTGCAAGCCTTAAAACAGAAAGCAGTTGGGCTTCTCAGATTCCGAATGGAAGTAGCGGTATAGGATATATTTATTGCGATACGTTTAACGGCAATACGAAAATCGGAGCAAAAACTGTTTCGTTTACTGCGAACATTTCCACGGGTATGGAGCCGGTAATCGACAGCGTGAGTATATCCGAGGCGGTAAGCGGTATTTATAATCAATTTTATGGCTACGTGCAGAATAAGAGCCAGTTGCTTATTAATATATCTGCAAGAGGTATTAGCGGTGCGACGATTAAGTCTTACAAGACTGTAATAGATGGCGTAACTTATGGTGGACAAGAATTTACCACGTCTCCGGTATCAAAAAGCGGGAATGTAGAGATTTCCGTTTCTGTAACAGATAGCCGAGGTCTAACTACTACCACGACAAGAACTGTGAATGTTATGGAATACTCGCCACCGAGAATCAGCCAATTCACAGTAATAAGAGGAAACGCAGACAATACACCAAACTCTATCGGGAATTATGCGATTATGCGAATTGATTTTGCGATTAGTCAGCTTGGTGGAAGAAATAGAAATTCGTACAAAATTGAGTACAAATCCAACGATGATTATGACTACGGATTACTCGGAACGTATAGTGGGTATGAATTTAGCGGTATTAAAAACGGTGGAAACATTTTAAACGGATCGAATACTTACGCTTTCAGGTTGACGGTCACAGACTTTTTCGGCGATGTGGTTGCGGAATATGACGGTGTTCCAACATCATCTACGCTATTCAACGTCAACAAAGAGGGAACGTCAATGTGTTTCGGTGCTGTATCAAAGAGAACCACAGAGCGTTGTTATGACTTCGAGTATCCGATTTATGCGAAAGAATCCGTACTTCCTTACGATGGAGAAAATGTAGATATCGGAAGCGGTGGAAATCCTTTTGCTAATGGATATTTTAGACAATTATATGCAGGAGGAGAAAAACTCATATATGACGTGGGAGATGTGGTTGAAGTTGAAACATATGTGGTTGGTTGGTGGACGAATTCAGGCAAAAATATGTATTTCGCTGTTCCTATCGGGAAAAACATCTCAAATGAAGTTACAAAAGTAACCCCCAATAGCTGTACAGTTATCGCCCGACAAACAGGTGGATATTGCTTCAAAAGCGATTGGCAAAATATAGCATTGCCACCAGCTAACACTTGGTCAATAGAAATTGAAAGGGCAATAAATACTATTCGTTTTGTAATTGAATTTGGAACTGCGTATGCTAGGGAAAACAACTCTCCCGTTGCAATCCACTTAAAAATTAAATTTACATTCGAGTAAGAGGTGATTAAAGAATGGTAATTGCAAATTTTACAAACAAACAAGATGCGCTTGTAACAGGGCTTGACCAGTATGATTACGGTCAAGTTCTACGTATTCAAGGTTTAAATCTTCCGACAGCGGTAGAAATCCATTTCGGGCTAGAAGAAACGGGCGGAACTACCACACCGCGTATCGGCGTAACAAAAGACGGCGTGACGGACGTTCCAATTCCGGACTCTATGCTGGAAAATGGCGATACGAGTCTAGATTACACAATATACGCATTTATCTATCTGACGGATGAAACAAGCGGCAAAACCACAAACAGGATCAAAATGCAAGTAAAGGCACGTTCCAAGCCGGAATTACTGAATAAGCCGGAAGATAAGGAATTGTTCCAGCAAGCTATCGAGGCTGTGAACCGGTCCGCAAAAGAAGCGGAAGGTTGGGCACATGGGCGAGAAGATATGCCGGAACGCGCCACGGATAACGCCAAGTATTATTCTGAACAGGCTTCGGGAAGCGCCGAGGAAGTAAAGAGAGTTGAACAATCTGTAGAAGATATGGTAGCGACAGTTGATGGAATTGAGCAACAAGTGCAGGACGTGAAAGAGTATGCTGGACAAGCCAAGACCGCTGCGGAAAATGCTCTGTTATCGGAACAAGAAGCCAAGAAATCCGAGGAAGCATCCTTGCAACATCGAACAGGTGCAGAAACGGCCGAGAATAATGCAGAGGTGGCAGAACAGAACGCAAAGAAATCTGAACAGGCGGTAGAACAGGCGAAACAACTTGTAATGCAGATGGGGCAAGAAGTTCTGCAAAATAAGAATCATGTGGACGGGAAAGTCGAAGCGTTTAA